>ENA-OQJQ01000024-OQJQ01000024.1-human-gut-metagenome-genome-assembly--contig:-NODE-24-length-207295-cov-24.617586_pt1 | contig 207295 bp, 162 predicted proteins | sample MGYA00242609_ERZ504776 | MGnify/ENA primary metagenome ERZ504776 (study PRJEB26092, sample SAMD00036354) | human gut metagenome | host: Homo sapiens | study: EMG produced TPA metagenomics assembly... | reverse complement strand
TAGGTCTGTCTATAAAGCCTCCTTTCCAAGCAAGTCCGTTGCTTGTTTCGCTCACAACAGGTATCAGTTCTCCCAGAAGTGGGGAAATTATATCATCACTGTTGTGATTCGTGCCCAAGATTTCCATTCTCCCCAATGAATACGTATAAAAATAGAATTAGTATAATCGCAACAGATTTGCAATATATTCCCATTAGCTGTTTTAAAAACTAATAAAATCCCCCCTCTATACACTGATGGTCCATTAATAAAGCCCGTATCAGAAAATACCCACACACCTGAAATCGTATAATCATTAAAGTCTAATGTATTGCCCTTGCTTCTTTCAAGGAAACCATTTTTAGACATTAATCCATCCTTATTGGCTGTTACTGTGCCGATAAGTTCTCCCAGGTCGTTCCATGAAGAATATCTATGTTATAATTGTTACTTTAATTTTAGCCCATTGATTGAAAGTATTTCCATTGTTACCAATAGACCGAATATATATGTATGGATCTACATTAAAATTGTCAGGAACAAAATACTGAGATCCAAAAAAGCCAGAGTTTGCCACAAGTAACGTTCCAAACTTATATGCTCCTGTAGGGAAGTTATTGGTTGTGGAATCGTCCACATTATAAGCTCCGGCTATAGCTGTGTTGCAGTCTTTTATTGCAAACCGTCTTCTTATCCACGTATCATTTATTCCGATGAGTTCTCCCAGGTCGGTTACGAAGTAAATTTTATGTCAATTATTACTGTGAATTATTATCTTAGGATCTTCCCAAGTTGAAACGTCTGGATAATTCCTTTTTCTAAATATTAATGTTCCGTCTATTGCTATTCCGAAGATGAAAACAGCATCTTCTAATTGTTTTATAACCAATCCTTGAACGACATTACCGTAGAATCCTTCTCCAGCAAAAGCATTGAAATTGGAAACGAAAGGTTGAATTGTTTTTATAGGCATTTCATTTACAAAATCCGTAAATTCACTCCATGAAGAAAACGATTTTGTTCCCTTCGGATTTCCCAACAGTTCTCCCAGGTCGGAATTGTGATAAAAATTATGTCATAATTATATTACCCCATTCTTGCCAGCGATCATTTTCTATATCATATCGTCTGATAAATAATTTACAACTACTCACATCAACGATAATTTGAGTAATATAATACCCGGATGAAAATACAAGCAGTTGTGCCCAAGATGTAGGAACATTGTTCCCTTCAATATTGAACAATGAATAGGCACCTGCATCTTTAAAATCATCCAAATTAATTTCACCTCTAATGTTACCTCGATTCCTGAACCAAGTTTCATTTACTCCTAGCAGTCCTCCCAGATCGTGAAATATGCCAATACTCTGTTAAAAAGAATACCATGATTGCCAACCTTGATTAGCCCAATTCTGCCTATATTGGGGCCTGTTTGAACCTTGCATATCATACACGATTTGTACAACTAAAACATTAGCTCTAAATATTATTAGTCCGCCATATTTATATGGAGAATCTTGACATCCATCTAAACCGTACATTCCTGGATTAGTATAATTGTCAATAGACATATTGGATGTTATTTTAGGTCTGTCTATAAAGCCTCCTTTCCAAGCAAGTCCGTTGCTTGTTTCGCTCACAACAGGTATCAGTTCTCCCAGATCGCCAACAGGCAGAAAATCTTGTCTAAATTCCTACCTGTGTGAGCGTACTAATATCTATATCTACTTCTGTTGCTGAGAGAGCATTATTTTGTGGCTCTTTATTTTGAAAATAGACAATAACACGTGAATAGTAGTTGAGTTTAATATATAATTCATTGTTATTGTCTATATATAGTAATATATTTTTAGGACCATTATTTTTTAAGAAAGACAATTGGCTACCATTATGGTTTTTCATTATGATATAATTATCTGCTAAATTTGAATTACCTTCTCCTATAATGGATATTACCATGTTTTCATTTCTGACAAAAGATAGCTTATAGATAGGAAAATTCATTGTCATGTTTTCAATTCTTATATAGTTACTTTTTGTCATCAGTTCTCCCAGAAGTGGATTAATCAGGTGTAGGTGTAATTATTTCACCTGTAATATTGGAAAAATCAGAAAAGTCTATTGTTGAGAAATTCGGTCTTGTTCTTCTAACTAATGATACCTTATACGAGATGGAAGAATCATCCGACTTAGGTAACACATATAATTTACTATTTGCATATTTAAAATCGCACCAATGCATCCCCATATATTTTATTTCTATGTTTTTAGATCCAGTAGGTATTGACATCACTCTATAAAATGCAGTATTAGCTCCCGAATAGACATATATTTCTATCAACGAAGAAGAAGTATATAAACCATTAGAATCAGCTTTATAGTCAATAATCAGACCTTTTCCTCTTTCTATATCAGTTACTACAAATATTTTACTCATTAATCCATTCTTATTAGCCGTAGCTGTGCCAATCAGTTCTCCCAGGACTTTCGCGGCAGCCGAAGAAGATGTTAAAGTTGGGTTCTTGGAACCGTCCAAAGTACGGAGCCAAGAGAAGGTGTCGGACTGGGGCAACTGGTCCTCAAACTCATCTGTTCCGGCTGCCGTAGCGGCAGCAAATGTTGATATTTCTGATGCAGCGGAAACAATCCGTGCGGAAACTAATTCTGTCATCTCATCGACGGTCACCTGTCGTTCGTTGCCGTTTTTATCCACAGCTTTAAAGCCAACTATATTATTCAAGTCCATAATGCAAATTTTAAAATTAAAACAAATACTTCACCCATGCAAAATAATTACTGTTCTCAATATAATTCGGATCATCCTCGTTGGAATATGCCTCCCTCTCAAACGATACCGTCTTATACGCCCTGCCGGCATCCTTCAACCGTACCGCCCTGACCAGCCACTCCACACCATACCAGAGATAGAATGCCAGCCCGGCCAGCACCAGCCACCAGGCGGAAAGGTCAAAACACAATAGCAAGATCCAGATAACTGTACCGGTGGCAACTGCCATCTCAACCCATTGACGGGCGTGGGTACACTCATGGTTTCTCACTTTCTGAGTGATTTTCTCTTCCGGTCGCTTGCTTAAAACAAACGGACCGATTGTTATCGTATGGCAAGAACTGAACGCAAGCAGCACCTTTGCCAGAAGGTTGTTACAATATACCTTTTTCATAGCGTTTCTATTTCTGATTCAAGTTCAGCAATATGGTTGTCTATACACGTATTCACCTCGTCATTGAAGTTCGCTATATCCAGTTCCACACATCCGGCACTTGACCGGGCGCTACTGTAGATACGGACATAGCCTCCGTTATTCAATGTATTTTTCGCCAGCTTCAGTTTCGCCAGTTCGTCATTGATTCGGCTGGCGCGTTCCAAATTCTCAATCTTCATGTTGTTCCTCCTTCTTTTTATCCAGATAATCATTCAACGAATCGGCCAGCAAGCCGGACAACATAGGGGTAGAACGTCTTATGATATCCACTTCCTCTTCGTCAAGTTCCACACCATCTACAGTCGACTTGAAGATTTTCTCCGCAAGGAGATGCGCCTTCAAGCCCGCTACGTTCTTATATATCCAGTCACCGAAGGCCTCAGTGATGTTACTGGCTATAAGCTTTTCTTTTTTAATCCCATCATAAATAGGGAATTGTGCAAAATTTATTCTCATACTTTATATTTAAATTATCCGCAATAAAACATAACCCAATAATTACCCATACACTTAATGAAGCCGGATGCAAAATCCAAATCAATATAAGACACCTCCTGTCCTCCGGGAGCAGGCAGGATCCGTCCTCCTGTCAATCTTACTCCGCCGCTCATACGTTTGAAGTATATAGTATGTCCCGGAACATCCGGAGGAAGTGTCACTTCTATATTACCCGTATTAATAAACATCACATTATCATCGTTGTTGTTCAATGAAGCTTTGACAGAGATATTCCTCCAGTTGCCAACTATGCCACGAAGAGAAACATAGCTGTCATTGTTCGGATGAAGGAAAATGTTACCTCCCTCCACGAATAGAGGAATGCTCGGAGTCTTGATGTGCATTCCGATCATGGCATTTGGACTCTGTATGTCAATTCCAGCATCATACTTAATCCCTTCAATGGTGACAAACTGCGTGTTTCCCCCGATTCTTACGTTTGCAAATGTCCTTTCGTTATAAAACTCAATTTGTCCGGCAGACAAATTGAAACCGACGTATTTATTTGTTTCATTTTCATAAAGGATCTTTGAGGACAATACCCCCGAAATGATGGAGAACGGGCCAATACGTCCTTTATCCGCCGTGATTGTTCCTGTAATCTCTGCTAATTTGCATTTAAAATACCCGGTTTCACCGTTGATAAGAAGAGTTTCACCTTTGTCATTAAAAGACTTGAGAACCTTGTCTTTGAACATGAAGCCGGCTACATTCGCACCATCGGCAAACAGGGTGTCAGTAGCGATATTCACAAACTTCTGCATGGCTTCCCAATTGGAATCACCGTTGACAGATGTGGGGGCAGCGGTAACGGAAGCACCGTAATTCTTTACAAGGAAATTATAATAAACTCCCCCTATCAGATATATGACCTTATCCCGGTAATCCGCATTCCAGACATAAGTCTGTCCTGATGCGAATACACCTCTGTCACGGGGAAACGCCCCTGTTGCTCCGGTTGCTCCTATGGCACCATCATTAGCTACACCCACCCCTTTTTCAGCGACAAAATTATTATTCCATGCGTTCGCGTCCGATGCGGATTGATAAGCCCGGACGGCAAACTGGGTGTATCCGGCTGTCGCTGGAACGGATATCTGATTGCTTAGGGTAGCACCTACATGAGCCAGCCAGCTTCCGTTATACTTACGGGCTGCCAGATAAAGCGTGCTGCACGTGCTTACATTGCCTGCCACATTCTGTTTGCAAGTGACAAGGAATCCAGACGGGGATGGCGTGCCCGTACTGGTGAAGTTGATCACGCTGACAGGACTGTCCAGCCAGTAGGATGCCGACGGTCCGACGGGGGCAACCATCTCCTGCCAGTCTGCATGTACCGTCCGGTTCGCAGATCTGCCGGCGAGGATGTATCCGCCGTTTCTTTTCCTGCGGAGTCTGCCGTTTCTGAACCTTGCAATTTTAATCGGAGGGTTGGAGGTTTCAACCTTGCTTAAGTAAGATCCTCCGGCAAACGATACTGTACTGTTCTTGGCATACGGAGTATTGGCGGATTCCCAATGACCGGCTGCTGTGATGCTCTCACCATCCTTTCCGTCACTGCCGTCCACAACCATCGGGACAGTTTCGACATCAACCGCCTGACCGTTCACGTAGAACACGAACTTCAAGCTACTGGTAAAATTACCGGAAGCCACCCCGACACCATCACCGATGGGAACCTCGGCCGCACCGTCACGACTGTACTTCAACTCCCCGTCCGTTGTGGCCGTAGTGACCGCACCGACTGTTTTCATACGCCGACAGGATACCGAAGCTACACTGTAACCGCCGTTCTTGTTCTTGCTGACCATCGTGACCGAAGTGACAAGGCTATAAATTACCGCATCGGAACCGTCCGCCCCGCCACGGACACCGGTTATCTTGAAAGTCAGTTCACGGGTATAGAGCTGCCCGTTCTTCATTGCAGCCAGTGTGATGGTGACCGTATTCTGTTCCGGAACCGACTTTCCGGCAGCGACGGATATCGCCACCGCTCCGGTGGCCTTGCTTGTGCTTGCCGTGAAACCGGCAGGCGTGCTGACTGTCAAAGATTCAAGGGTGAGTTTCTCGGTACCGTACCACATGGACACATGGGTAGTCCATGACTGTGCGGAAGTAGTAACGCCGGTACTGGTAAGAGCGACGCTCACCATCTCATTGTCAAGGTCGGCCATGATATTCGACTCCCCGTCCTTACTCCAACGGTGCACAGGGGCCGGAGTGCTCCATTCACTCCATACTCCATCACGCTTCACACGTTTGCACGCCCATTCCACCTGATGGTCGGCATCCACGCCAAGAAAATCATCTGTCCAGCCTTCCGGTATATAATCATCCTGCTGCTTCGATTCCGGCTTGTCAGGGGTAAGGCCGATGATGTTGGTACGGGTGTAGATCCACTCGTAACCTTTGCCGTCCTTACCGTCAGTTCCGTCTTTGACCATGACCATCCACAAACCATTCCGGTATATGTAAGTACAATGGTCAGCCGTATTTCGGTAGCTGTCACCCTCCTTGGGATTGGACGGATGGGATGCGAATTCACCAAGGAAGGTGATGCTTTCGCCTTTCAGCTCACGCCCGTCCAGAAGCATCTCCCAGTCTTCATGCACGGTCCAGTCGGCTGACTTCCCGGCAAGGATATAACCGCCATCCTTTTTGCGACGATAACTGCCATTCTTGAACCTTGCGATCCTGATGGGAGGATTGGATGTTTTCACCTTGGAGATAAAAACACAGCCCGCCAAAGTGACCATGGTATTGACCTCGTATGGGGTCTTAGAGGATTCCCAATGACCGCCACCTATTACAGACAGGCCCGGATCACCCTTGTCACCTTTGGCGGCTGATACAAGCCAGTCCGGATTGTTTTCGGATGGCTCGGAAGTAGTGCCCTTGTCATTGACGCACAACCATGTGGAACCGTTATGGGGCACACGGGAATAATACGCATACTTCCTGCCCGGCTCCCAGCTAGGGAAGTCGATAGGAACGCGGACTGTGCTACCGGTAATTTCATCAATTTGAAAAATCAATCCCGTCATGATGATATCCTGCAATACTGCCGAGAACCTGTCGCAGTTGATCCCATTGATGGTCATACCCTTCTTCTTGCCGAACCAGCTCTTCATCTGTGCCGGCTCCGGGTCCCAGGTGTTGGCATTGTCAACAAGGGTGATGCAGCAGTTACCGTCACGCACGTCTATGATGATATAAGTCTGACGCTCCTTGTCGGTGAAGTTCCCCGTCTGTCCGAGACGCATCTCGTTATGGGGAACGAACTCATATCCGGGACGCGGAACCATCATGAATGTCTTCTCGTCATAATCTGCGGAAGTGATACGGTACTGTATTTTCCGGAAACCAATAAAGTCACCGGTAGTGACGCTTTTGTCATGCCAGAAGCCCAAAAGGATATCGTCCGGCTTCTGTCCCAGCGGTACACCATCCTCCAGATCGGGGGTGACAGTATAACTGCCGTCACTATTGGCGATAAAGCTTTTTATCTTCAGCCCTCCGCCGGGACTTATAGTATTGTATCCCTCAAAATAAGTCTGACGATTGAAACGAAGTTCAGGAACACTCAAAGAGCTGCGCAGAACCAAAGCCTCCAGCTCGGCACGGGCATCCTCACCGATGTAACCGCCCTGAACACCGGTGATAAAGTCACCGAACTTGGCGTATTTCTTGATGACGGTTCCGCCCAACAGGGATAATAGGAAACCGGTGCGTTCCTCCGTGTCCTTGCGCATGAACATGATCAGCGAGCGCAATGCGGAATACACGTTATGGTCTGTTGCAGGGGTGGAGTCGTGGCTTCCGATCACATACACACCGCTGCCACCACCGCCCGTATAGGTCTGTCCCTTCAGGGTAAGGCTCTCAACCTTTTCCTCCAGCTCCCCGATACGGGAATAGGCGGCGGTTTCCCCGACAGTATAAACAGGTGAGTCAAAGGAATAGTCAAGATTGAATTCAAATCCGATAACCCTTGACTGTCTTCCGTTCTCGAAATAAGCCTTGTTGATAAGGTTGACCTTTTGACCGATGCTGTAGAGGTTGTGAATGCCATCCTCACGGTATGCGTCATTTGACATCATCGTGCAGCCATAGGTACTCGGGTCTATCTTGGATTTGGCAGCGTACTTTTCAGTCTTTTCCTTCAACTCCTGCTCGGCGGCACCCACAAGCCCCAGCTCGGTTATTTTCGTACTGTCCCAGCCGGAAAGCACATATTCATCTCCATCCTGGGGAAAGAGCACATCACCGGGAAGCGGTCTGCCATAGTCCTCATTCCTGACTATCTCCCAAAGCTGTGCCTCAGGGTTCCATCCGCCATCCTCCAATATCTCCGGCTTTCCCTCAGGATTGAACTTCACGGCAAACTCCAAACCGTTGAGAAGTCCGGACGCGAAACGTATCCTCAGCTCCTGACCGGGGAGGATATATTTCTTGGAAAAGTTAACACCCGTGTCCCTAAAGCGGTAGGCATTCCATTTTTCCTCGGTGGTTGTGCCGTCCTCATTCTCCACCTTGTCCGTCACTTCGATAGTGGTGACATCCGACATGATGCCCGTTCTTCGGGGATAGACTTCATCGAAGATAACCACCTGCTCGACGGCTTCCTCAGTAATCATATCAGGATAAGCGTCAATGTAAGGAGTGCCTTCGGGCAACATTAAGCGTTTTTGCACCACGCCGTTCACAACCACAGTCTCGTCAACCGGACGGTAGTCAGATGGGATATTCTTTGTTGAACCAAAAGCGTAGATACGGGTGGCATAAGTGGACCGGGATTCTGACTGTGACATTTCCTGCACGTTTTTCCCAATCTCGAAATCCACCGCATCGCCAGACTCACAACGTCCGAAATGGATGATGTTTTCAGTCACCCAGCATTCGCAATCCCATTTCTTTGCCATAGAGAAGCAAGCGTCAAGGATGTTGATGTTATCGTAACTCATCAACTGGGACTTGTTTTCGACTGTGGAATCAATGGAGAAAACAAAATCCTGTCCTTTGTATGTGTAACCAAGAGCTTTCAAATTTCTAAGGACTATACCGGCTTGTACGTCAAGCGGGGCGGTCAGGTTCCAGGACGCCTCCTGTCCGGCCGTTTCCGGGGTATATTTGAAGATTTTGTTTTTCCATTTCCAGTAGTAGGCGTCAAGCTGAAGCTCATAGTCGTATGCCCCGGTTTTACGGTTGTACTTGGGTTTGTACAGATCGCATAGTTCGAACCGTCCGAAACGTGTGTCCTCCGTCCAGTCGCCCAGTTTGAAAAAGACAGGAGATTTCAGAGAGAACTTCAAAAGTATAAAGTCCTCCTTCATCAGAGTGAACTTACGTTTGCTGCTTTTTCTGACAACATCCTGATAACATGGTGTACCAGCTGAATTTCTGATCTCAATTTTCATACAATATCTTTCCTGTCGCCCGGATTGGGTTCTTTGAGTTTGACCATAAACTTACCCCGGCATTTTCCGTAACTTCCATACTTGCCGCAAGACAGATAGTACAGATTGTAAATCTTTCCCAGTGCCGGGATTTTCAGTGCAATTTTACCCTTTACCAGTTCGGATACAAAGGACGAATATTTATCCAGATAGTCACTTTGCGAGTTTCCCGTAATAAAAAAAGGCAGGGTGAGCTCCCTAGAATCCATCTTGCAGATCTCAGGCGATGAAGTAATCTGTATGCCATGTTCCAACCTGCTGTCATTTTCGATATAGTCCTTCACAGGAGGGGGTGTCAGTATAGCCTCCAAAGCTCCGTCCATCAATTCCGCACCCCATGTACTCCAGATATTCCTGCCATTAATAAAAGCATTCCTCTCCATAATCACATTCCTTTTGTGTTTTTTTCTATCTCGGCAAGAGTGTCGTCCATGCCGCTCAATATGCCGGTATATTTTTCAATTTTCTCCAAATGATCGTTGCATTCATGCAATACATCGCGCATTTCCGTGACACACACCGAATGAGCAGCAAGTTCCTTTGCCATATTCAATGCTGCCGTGGAAATAATAAGCATATTCGCATTCATTTCCGTTCCTTTGGTTTCCAAACGTACATTAGACTCATACATGGCTGTCAGCCGTCCGCTGATCTCCTCACCTGTTTCCTGGCTCATGGTGGTGGAATATCCTTTGGAAGAGGATTGGGAATAAGAGTCTCCGGATGCGTCCCATCCGAAGATATCCGCCAGACTGTCTCTCTCGGCCAGCACTGCTTCAGACAACTGTTCCTGCATCTCACGCAATGCATCAACCTCATCTTTCGTATAACCATCCTCACCATATTCTGCCCAGGTTTCATATAGTTTTCTGACCTGTTCCTTGTACTTGTCGGCCATCATGGCTCTGATAATGGATTTGCGGAGCTGTTCCTCCAGATTCTCGGCCAGTTCTTCATTTCCGTTCTCCAGATCGGATATCATCTCCCAGTAAGAATCCTCAAAACTGTCAAAGGATATACCGGTAACCTGTTCCTTCACCGCCTCCAGTATTTCCTTTTCCGTTTCGCCATATTTGATGATATTTTCCAGATGGTTCCTGAACTCTCCGTCCATAACAGACCAGAGGCCGGCATAATTCTCCCTGATGGACTGCAAGACTTCCGGGGACATATTGATCATATCTTTCATCTCGTTGAACGTCACACCGTACTCCCTGGATATCTCCCCAGCGACATCACGCCAGTTCTGTCCTTCCCATTTGTAGGAGCCTTTCCACATCCTGTAGCCCTGGCTGTGACTTCCGATACTGCTGCCGGCACTCAGACGTGCCTCGGCAAGTTTCTTTTGTACATCCAGCTCGTTTTTTGCAATATTCAGAGCTTCCTCTCCGGCTTTGGATGCTTCTGCACCGTAACTTTCATTTATATATGCCTTTTTTTTGTCAAGCAGCTCGTCCCAGATATCCAGTAGATTATCATACTGCGCCACCATCTCATTATAACCGGAATAATCAGCGCCATGGAAAATACCACCGGCCCCCTTGATCCCAAAAATGGACCCCACCGTATCGAAAATTCCTCCTACGGCATTGCTCACAGTTTCCAGTATATTTCCCACGAATTTGTCAAGCCCCTGGTCACCGATTTGGTCAAGTATGGCCAGGATGGCAGCAATAATCCCGCCTATCTTCGATCCGGATTCCGAGAGTACGTCAACCAATGACCCGACACTATCCCCGAATGAGGAAAGACTTACATCCGCCTCCCCGAGCTGTGCAATGGCATTGGTGACTCCGGTTATATTGTCTATAGCCTTCTTTGATGACTTGTCCACATTCGTTTTCGCATTCGTGACATTCTGGGATGCTGTATTAAGCTTTTTCTTCGCCACCTCCTGCTCGGCATGTGTTCCACTTTCCAAGGACATATTATATTCATCCTGAGCCTTGGTCAGTTCCTCCTGAGCTTTTCTCAGATTGTCCAACTGGTCTGGAAGATCACCAAGCAGTCCGCCTTTGTCAATAATGGCGGATTGTATCCCGTCTAAAGCTTCGTCAACAACCTTTTTTTGCTCTACAGCCATATTCTTATACTCATCGGATTCACGGAACAGTTTCAACTGTGCCCTAACTTTGTCAAGCTCTTTTTTAGACACCTTACTTAAATCCCCGAATATCAACTCCCAATTGATCTCCTGCTTCAACTTCTCAACATCCAGGGCCGACAGAGCTTCCTCAAACTCCTTTTGCAGGGATGCGATCCTGCCTGCATCAGACTCACTATCCATCAAATTCCTGTATTTGCGCGTCAACGCCTCCTTTTTCCCTTGGAAGGTGCCGTATTTGATCAGATATTCGTCCCATGCACTTTCCTGCTCACGCAAACCCTCTTTCCTCTGACGTCTGGTGGTATTGCTGATGATCGTGTCAAATGCCGACGTATCCACGGACACCGAGTACGAGTCAAAGGATTTTTTCACATAACGCTTGTCCTTTTTCGCCTTCAGTTCCTCCTCGGCCTCGAACTTTTCTTTCTCAAATCGGATTACAGCCTGGATATAGTCATCCTTCTGCCGCCGCAGAAGCGATATCTCCCTGCGGTTGTCAAGTTCCCGCTGTGCCAGTTCCTTTTCAGCCCCGGCCTCCATAGCATCAATACGGGTTTGGGCTATCCGGTATTCCAGTTCCTCCTCCTGACGCTGACGCTCCTGCAAATGTTTCTTCTGCAAGTCCTCCAGTTTCACACTCTGCGCATTAACCGCATTGGCTTTCTGAGGATCCACCTGGATATCCGTCTTGCCGGAAAGAATGGTGCGGGCCATGTCCCTGTACTCGCTGTCCGCATTTTTTTCGTCTGCAAGCCATGTTTCCAGCTGTTTCTTGTTCATCTTGATGAACTCATCCCGCATCTTGATCCTCTTCTCGTTGTCCTCCAGGGACTTCTCCAGACTCTCACCCCGCAGTTCCCGGATTCGGAGCTCAGCACCCTTGATCATGTCGCCATACTTCCTGACATCATCATCAATACGTGCCAGTGTGCCCGGAGTATTATCGAACCAGGAGGTGGAATATCCGGTATTGCTCATGGAAGAAGTCACATACACCCCTCCGGCCTGCTGCGCCTTCAGCGCGTTCTGGTATTTCTTCCTGTATTCCTCCAGATTATTCTCCTCTTCCTTGATGGCTTCCCGGTTCATATATTCCAACAGTACCTTCTGCTGCCGCACGAACTCCCTGGCTTTGCCGCTGGAAATATCCAGTGCCTGTCCATATTCCCCCACTTTGGTTATCACTCCGGGAATATTGTCCGTGATTTTGGTGATGATGGAATTAAGTTCGGCCTGCTCATCCGAGGATAGTCTGGTCTTGGTCTTCAGCTCATCATACCGGTCCAGCAACGGCATATACTCGGAATAAAGGCTTATAACTCGTTCCTTCTGTTCATAAAACTTTTCATTGGCGGTGGATACTGTTGTATTGACAGTTTCAGCCATTCTGTTTTTCAAGCTGATCCATAAATCTCCAAGCCAGGACAACCGTCTTCCTAGTTTCAATTTGGCATTTTCCAACCTTGCATCAGCCTGAGCAGCCTTGTCAGATGCGGATACATACAATCCGGATTGTGTTAGCTGGCGGTCTATGATATTGGACACCCCTTTCATGAAATCACCAGTTTTGGCAACCTCCTCATTGATTTCTGCGGCGGAAAGTCCTAGGTTGTCCAGTATAAGAAGCGACTTGCGCCCCAGACCGGTCACAATAGAGTCTGTCATATATTCCACACTTTGGCCGGTCTGCTGCGCCTTCAACTGGGCGAATGCCAGATATTTTCCCATATCATCAACCGGGATCCGGAAATCCTTTGCCTTGACCGTTGCTTTCATCAGCTCAAGATCCGACAAGGTTTCCTTAGTGGCAGTACGAAGGTTTGCAAGAAGATCAGGGCGGTCCAACTTCTCAAATGCATGAAGAACTCCGTCAGCCTGAATGGCCACCTCCACACTTTCCCTGACAAATTCCTTTGCTTTGGACATGCCGTTTTTGAAAAAATCAAGGGCAGCCGCTCCGGCGGACGCAAAAAATCCCACCACCATAGCTTTCATATTCCCCAGTTTCAGGAATGACCCGGAAGTTTCATTGGTTCCGCCACGCAGACGGGCCATCGCCTCTCGTGTTTCCTCCAGCTGCTTTTCCAAACGGGCATATTCTTCCGGATGAAGGGACTTGACAGTATTGTCCAGCTGTTTTTGAAGCCCGCGGGCCTCTTTGGCCAGTTCCGCATAAGTTTTCTCGGTGCTCTTCATGGAGGAGCGGAGAATCTTCACTTTCGCATTATTATCGGATATGGCTTTGGAATTGGATTTCAGCTCTGCCTCCAGACGTTTGTACTCATCGCTGCCTTTCTTGCCGGAGGCTACCAGTTCTGTCATCGAATTGCGCAAACCATCATTCGTCCGTTGCAGCTCACGGGAGGACGCGTTTAGACGGTTCAGTTCCTCACGGGCCTCACTGGTATTCAGGGAGAGGGTGAACTTTATATAATCATCTTTCAGTTTCTTGTTCATACGGTTACTTTTCAGCAAAACTAGTAACCGGCAAGGAAGGGGCAAAGGACGGGAGAAACATGAGAAGCCCCGCATGTCCATGGACAACGGGGCAAAATATCAATGAGGACGGTATCCGGGACGATGCGCACTGTCATTCCCGTCCGGCCAGGGAAACAACTTCTCCAGCCGGTTGCGGATCTCCTTGCGGAGTGAATCGGACATGCCCGCTCTCAGATCAGGCAATGCGTTGTTGTACACTATCCCCCATATCTGACGGTTATAGATACGGAGATCGCGTTTCTCCCGCATGTCAAGAAAACGTATATAAAGAGGGTAGCCCGTTTCCAGCATTATCGGATCCACCCCCGTTATCTGGAACTCGGCCGCCGCAAGACGGTCACGCAGATGACCTGTACGGCCAGGCACAATTTTATCCGGGCGGAATCTCACCTTAAGTTGTCTTCCTTCCCGGTAAATACCTCTTTCCGCAATATCCAACTGCCGTTGATAAATGGTCTTGAAGTCACGGGACAGGGTTCTTTTGAAGAACTCCTCCCTCACAGGGTTCCATCCGTCACTCATTCCGTACCAAGTTTAAACGACACACTCCAACCGCTGTAATCCGTATAGAATCCTGTTTCCGGGGTAGTGGTCATCCGGTCAAGATTACGCATAAGACAGCACCCCCTGTTCCTGTCACCACGCATCACATTCTTGATGCTCTCGACAAGGGGCTGTGTATCTTCCAGCACCCGAACCGGACCACGGCGCTGCATATCCATACGGTCCATCAGAAATATAAGGCACAAGTTATCCTCCTCCACATTGTCCGGATCCGTACCTGTCTCCTGTGCGGACGGTACGACCACGAACAGAACCGGAAGCTCGTCAGAACTGATACTTTTCAGACAGTCGCTCATGTCCTGGTCCACATTCACTACTCTGACGGAATGTATGCCTGGTACACGCCGCATGACATTCTCATAATACTCACGATAGGTTTTCAAACTGATCATAGGCTCTATCTTTTGGAATGTAATTTCTCAAACTTCTTTCTGTAAAGGAAAATAAGGATATCCCAGAACGGTGTCGCCCTCACCTCTGCATAGTTCCCGAATGCCCCGTTCTCAGCGATATCCATTCCAATGCCCGTCCAGCCGGTATGGTCATCCGCTTCCGGCTTCTCATCTTTTCGGAAAAGAATCCGCAAGTCAACCGTTTCACCGTCAATTTCCAAAGGCTCCTCCCGGATGATGGCGAACACATTCATAAAAAACAGATAAGCATGAAGGCAGAGCAGAATTGGCGGTTCCGCACCTTCCCTTCCCGTATAAAGAGCTTTTCCGAACTCCCGTAATATCATGTCCCTGTCGCCGCCACCCTCATCACCCATCCGTCTTACCAGTGCCATGCACTTGCAGAAGGTGTCAAACGATACCCCGTTGAGCATGTCTTCCGGTCCGTGAAAGCCGTTCCATTCCGGAAGGAGGTTGATTCCGGTACTCAGGTCCAGCCGGAAAGATTTTCCCTCACGAATAACGAACGGATCCGTCAGGGACAACAGTGCCAGCGTTTCCTCCCATGTGGATGGAGGAAGATGCCCCATATCAACTGGGAGTGCCAGAAAAAGAGACAGAATTTTCAAACGTATCCCGGGTTCCGACAATATATGCTGGTTAGCCATGGTGGCGATCTCCAGATAACGGTAATACTGGGCAGGTGTCAGTTCCTCAAGCGTTTCCGGCACACTCACTTGTCTGTTCTGATAATATATTACACGCATAAAAATCAAAAGGTTATCCCCTTGCTTTGAAGCGTGGGGCCTGAAACATAGAAATCAACCTCCTCAGGCGCGGCGTCCAAAGCCGCCACCGTATCCTGCAATTCCTGAAGATACCGGTCGGCATCGGCCTGAAGACTGTCCGCCACACTTTTCCGCGCCTCTTTCTCTGCCCGTAACTTTTCCTTTACAGTTCCGGTCTGCTGCACCTGTACGATACCTTCCGGAATAACCTCTACAGGCAGGCGATCAACCGCTTTCTTGATGGCCAACAGTGCCAGAGGTCGCTGGCATTCCTCCAAAAGAGTGTCACATACGTCCGGATCCCTTCTGACAAGCCAATCAAACCGCTCCTTTCCGACAACAGGCAGAATGTCTGTACGCTGTATTTCACGCAGGATGGGAACCAGTATGAGAAATAGACGGTGGCTGCCGATATGATAGAACTCGTCAAACTCGTCCTTGGTACGGATGAGCAATCCGTCCATCTGTCTTTTAGCCAGGCTTTTTTCCCAGAAGTCAAACTGCTTCTCCTCCAAGAATCCTACCAGAGCATCCACCGACTCATATGCCAGATTAAGTATGTTCATTTCATCCTTATATTCCTGAAGGGCAGTCAGCCCCTTCTCATTCTCTCCCAGTTTCCTCTGCCTTCCGCTACCGCCATGCTGTGCATCCAACGTGGGAACAACCTTTACCCATGCGAAATATGCCACGGCACGCTGCGCCATGAATACAAGTTCCTCTTTCTCTGGATCCAGGTCTTCATCCCAATAAAGGTCGACTATCGCCGAAAGCACGTCCGCCCCGATAATACAGGTCAGCTGGCGTGCGGCCAAAGGCAGTACCGGCTTCCACTTGGAATAGTCCAGGCTGTCGGAAATCATTCCCAGCGCCACAACAAGCTCCTGGCGCCCTTCTCCGTTTCTGTCGAATATCATTTTCATAACTTATATATTTTCTTTCATACGGTTTCCCGGCGACACGTTCTCTTCCTGACTCACCACATTCCTGTACAGTCCGATACGTATATCTGTTCCCGGCCAGTTAGCATTGATATACTCCTGCACCGGCTTGCAGAGTATCATGTCCGGAATAGCCGTTTCAGACGCATTGTAGACCTTGATGGAATACAGTTTCTCGCTTCCACTGCTCAGTTTGTTTTCCAAAATGAGGTTCGCCAGCACCGGATCAATTCCGAACCCGGAGGTGGCAGCAGCGTCAGCCTTGTTGCTGATTCTAATCTGTGCCTCGATGTAATCCTTCACCTTCTTATCAATAGGAGTCACCTTCCATCCCTCAAAATCGTTGGCTTCATCGCTCCAGAACCGGGTGGTGTGCATATATTTTCCCACATTCTTCATCCCGGTAATACCTCCGGCAAATTTCTCCATGCATTCATCCTTGTAATCCTCCAGCATCTTGGCCGTATAGGTTTCCCCACGCTTGCGACATACGGATTTCAAACGTTCCTCCGCCTTGTCCCAATACCCTTGTGGAGATTCTATATGCAGACTGAGCGCGCTGGAATTCAGATTATAGTTATGCAGTAATGGTGCCAAGGTACCGGCTATTTCCAGCCAGTCAAAGGCTCCTAGAAAACGCGGGGTACTAACAAAATCCTTACAGAAGGAATAGATGTTGTAATATCTGGCCGACACCGGATATCGGAAAGGATCTGCCGGATCAAACATGGGATACCTCTCCATATATTCAGGATCCGGGAAAGGGAAATCTCCCACGACAATGCCTTCCGGATCATTTTTCCCAGGGGGAGGGTACAACAGTCTGGCACGCTGGTAAGGGATATGCTCCAACCTTAGTAGCTTTCCCCGCCCGCCAATACGGGGCGCACGGTTGCGGACAAACTTGATAAAGAAGCCCTGCATGTGGGTGAGATCAACCAGACAACGGTGCATACAAATCCGATAATCCCAGGAAGACATGTCCGACTCAATATCAGGTGCAAGCACCCATTTTTTGTAGAAACGGTTGTCCGTATCATCAATTGCATCCTCATAGAACCGGGGACCGTCCCCCCATTGCAGACCGGCAATCTTGCCAAGAATACCCTCGCCGGCATAGAACCGATCAAGCAGGCGCATGACCTCTCCGGGCATATCATTGTTATCCCCCATCGGAACGATATCATATCCGGCCACACTCATTTTCCTCGTGAAACAGGTGTTACGGTTATGGTTCAGCATGATACTGGAAGGTTCCCATCCCTTACCACGTCCTGATATGTCAAAGGAATAAAGCGATCCATTGCCGGGGTCCACAAAGCCGAAATTTCCGCTACGTCTTACCTCCATATTACAAAACTGTTTTCTGTCCGTTAAATTCCACTACCAGAATCTGCCAGCAGTTCAATGCGTTGCCTGTTTCCGTATCGACAAGAAACAGTTTATGACTGGCATTCTCTATTTTTTCATCAGAAGCCTTGGAACGAAGCCTGGCCGCTTTCAAAAACACCAGATCACCGCCAGACTGTTTCTGACGGTTGTATTTCCGGAATTTGATACTGAATGTCCCTTCAGCTTTGCTCACCGCTTTCATCTCCTCGACTGCGGTATATAAATTAATTTGTCCCATATTCGCTATTTTTCAAGCAAATATGGGACAAATGCAATATGGGATAAAGGACAGGACTACTTGCTTTGTGGATGCAATTTCTCTATCAGTCCTGCATAGAACCGAAAGAATTGCACCAAATCCAGATTTCTTTTCAAATTGTCCGGTTCCATCAACTCAAAGTCATCCAACAGAATATCCGTCAATTTCTCCGTATGCTCCCGAAAGGAACCGGGCTCATGATCCTGTATATTAGCCAGCGCATCTATCACTTGATCTGTTATGACAGCATTCGGGTTAAATCCTTCTTCTTTCATTTCAGGCCTCCTTCCAATATCTTAGGGTTTGTAGATTCACAGAAACGGAACTCGCCGCGTATTGGATAAATATGAACTATGAAGACAGTATTATACGGATTCTTATCGGGATAGACCTCAATATGTATATCATTGTTTCTGGAAACATCCACACGAAGCGGTTTGGTTCTTGGAAACTCTTCATCCAACATGGACGCTTTGGCACGAACACTCTCAATAAAGGCATCACGTGACAGTTCATCAGGAATCAATACATGAGTGAAAGTGGAAATCCACTGGTTCATAGCCCTGCCTTTATTGTTGACAGACAGGTAAGTTTTGGGCTCATCAATAAAGAATTTCATCTCATACCTCCTTTCCAAGCAAGATGTAACGACACAACAAACCAAGCCAGGCAAAGCAATGCAGGAACAGCCGACACAAAACCGGCACATACCAATGCAGAAAAAGCTAAGGAAGCATGAGCCATAAGGCACACCTGACGGTTAGACACTGATTCTTCAAGTACGGAAGAAAATAATTGATTTTCACGGTTCAGCCACATAGTTAGGACTGACGATTTGCTCACGACATTTATGTCGGTAGCAGGAATTGAAACTGTTTGTTTCATACGGATTGATTGCTTTAGCGTTTCGGCAATAATAGAACGCAAGAACGGCCGCCGTTTCCCGAGTTCGCTAAAACAATCAATCCGTAGTCACTCCGTAGAGCAATTAAGTTGATGGGAAAGGCAGCCGTAACTTTTGCACAACAAGTTGTGACTTCTACAATCTCCTATATATCATTTTGCTGACATCTGCAAAGTGAATCTGTATGGGCATAAAAAAAGCCCATTAAACTATCATGAGCATTAACCGCGCTCTACGTTCCTGACCAACAGGATTGAATTGTTTTAGCACTGCAAATATGAGAATTATTTTTTTATCCACAAACTTTTTGGGATTTTTTTTGAAGGCGGAGCACTGCCAGTGCCATGAAGGTAAGAGAAGCATGAGCCATAAGGCACATCTGACGGTTAGTAAACTTTCTTCCGAAATGAAAATTCTCTGATTTCAGTCATATAGCTGACCTCTCCACTGCTCTTACGGATAACGATAAATAATTAAGTGATTAAGAAACAACCACAAAAAAAGCCCCGAACTTAAATGGTACGAGGCATAAAATCTTAAATGTCATTCATTTATAGGTACATAAAATGTAGTTTTTGACGGAGTATAGATACCACAAGTAATAACCTCCAAAAAACCATTTAAAAAAGTATGGTGGTTTTTGATTGCATACTTCTGACGATCCCCAACATATTGCTTGATATCTTTCTTGTTTGATGCTGGTGATATCAACCCGAAAAGAAAATGATTGTTTGTCTTTGAGTTCAAAACTCTTTTAGGTTCGTCAATCTCCATGCCACCTACATACAATTGAGAACTATAACATGAAGACAACAATAAAGATAATGTGCTAACTAATACTAAAAGCATTACTTTTTTCATGATTTTGTTTTTTACGAGATTATTATTTAATTGGATCAGCAAATGTACTGATAATATCCAACATCCCGAATTTCCTAGCGGATTTTTATTACCTTTGCTGATGCATCAAAAATATGAACCATGACAAAAGAACAGGAAGATTTCAAGCAGTTACAAAAAGAAGTAAGCCTTATTTGTATGCACCTTTATCAGATCAAAAAGTTGATAATAAACAGTCTAATATTCCTTTTGCTTGGCCTGATAACAGGACTTCTGTTATAAATGCACATCCTGTTCACAGATTTCAATATCAGGCAGCCAAATCCGAAACATCTTTTTTACCTTGTTTACACAGCATTATATCAGTATAACAGCTACTGTAATTCACACAGGCATTGAATTCCACTTTCACACAATCCTTAAAAGGATTACCGATTGAGGGATTATCCCCAATCCAACTGCATAATTCAAGAATGGAAGATTTATTGGATGTAAAATACACAAACGAATGCTCCTTCAGAACATGCAGGACATTCAGATAATCAGCCAGATGCCAGTACATTTTATATGTTCCGACTTCTGTACTTAAATAAGGGGGATCAACCAGGAAAACCACCCCCGGAACATCCTTGTAACGTTTGAACACTTCCTTATAATCCTCACTGACAATGGTTAGCCCTTCCAGATAATCCTTCGCATCGGAATAGTCAGTCCGGTGGATAGTGTTATAAAACGTTTCTTTCCTCATATTATCCAGATTCAGCACATATTTCATGGAAAACAACAGGGATGACGACAATGTGATATAATCAACGTAGCCATGTTCCTTTTCCTCCTTTTCAATACGAGCCAATATTCTTTCACGGGCTTCACCGGTTATACGTTTCTTTCTGGGGAGTTCCGCTGTTATCCTTCGCAAATCTGCCAGCAACTGATTGGTATTCGGTATATTGTCAAGCCGTTGCCGGTAGTTGTCGAAATCATTATATACCACAACAGCATCAGGTCTTACCCGTTTGGTGATGTGGGACAGCAGCCCCGATCCACCAAAAAGATCCACAAAAACGGTACTGTCTGGGAATCGGTCCAATACTTTGATGAATTCTTTGGCAAACATACGTTTCTGCCCCACAAACGGAAGCGGGGCAGACAGATACATATTTCTCATGTTACTTTCCATTTAAAAAAACGCCGCAAAGATCTTCTGAATTTATGAGAAACAGGCAGGATCAGGAGCGTTACCCACTGCACGACATATGCAGCAGATCAGACATTCAGTTCGAAACGGACAGTCTCGTCACCGGCAAGCAGTGCACGGGTACCTGGGATATTGTTCTCGTAAATATGTACATTTCCCAGGTAGAGGGTGATCGACTTCAGGGGAAGTTCTATCTGCCGTGCCATCAGGTACAGATGATAAATGTCAGCAGGCAATCCGAGATTTGCATCACTGCTGCGCTGGTATGCGGACAACACCAGTTCTCCATTGTCAATCTGAAACTGCACCAAGCTCAGGCAGGGCGTCTGGTTGCTTTCCACACCGGTCTCACCCAGGAAAAGCACATAATTCTTACTGTTACGTTTCTCCCTGTTGATTTTGTCTATGAGTGGCGGCAGCTTCTCAAAATAGGTGGGATAAGAGTTCACAAGAATGGATCCGCAATAATCCCACCAATTGATGCCGGCCTCTCGGTACTTCTCCACGTTACGTTCCCCCTGCATGAACAGCTGGAGCTCGCTACGGAGCTTCTTACGGGCAATATTATGCCCCTCAAAGATATCCAACAGATCCGCTGGTGTAAGTACCAGAACCTCATTCAGAAGGTACTGTATGTTCCCCTTCCTGTTTGATTGCGTTTTTCCTGTGGCAAGTATCTTGTCCAGTACCTGATAATACTTGTTCATAGCCATTCCTCCTTATAAAAATGAAACATCCTAAAGATAGGAGAAACAGCACAGTTCGCCTGATAAAACGGTCCGCTCATACTGCAAACGTCTTACAGTCACTCCGAAACCGCTTAACCAGGGCATAAATCGTTCTCTCGCTGACCGAATATTTTTCAGAAAGCACGGCAACGACATAAGATACTTTCTCTCCTTGGCTTGTCCGGTACATGTATTCCGAATATAACTCCACATACTGGACATCCTCCAGACGGACACCCGCCTCCTGCAACTTTTTCAGCAGCTCACGATTAAAGTTTATTATCTCTATCACTTTCATACAATAATATTTGATTATCTTTGCGCCATCTCACTCACATAACATACAAAATGCGTCACACCGCAGCAGAGGGTATTTGCCCCCGGCTGTGCGGTGTGACGCATCTTTGTGTAAGTATGTGGGTGAGATAACTACTTACAGGCCGGGGGTTCTTTTTCGCCTTCCCCCGCAAGGCATTTCACAAGATCCAGTGAAAAACCATCCAAAAAATGACTGATTTTCCCCTTATTTTCGTATTTATCATTCAAAATGTGCGTATTTCAGCCTTGAATTTTGCTGTAAGAGCACATAAATATCTAGTTTTCAATAAATAACACCATAGAACCAAAATCTTTAAAACCATGTCTTTTGTTTCCGTGCGGGCCGCTCAGAAGTCCCGGGGCAATTGCCCCGGGCAATTTTCGTGAAATATGACAGAGAAAAACGGCGGGATGCCTGGTACGGACAGAAATCACTCCTCAAAACCGGGAATATAGGGATTTGCATTATTGCCACGGGCAATACGGACAATGCGACGCCAGTTTCTGCGCATCATCAGGTATTTGAAAGCGTCACTGAAATTGGTAGAAAACATGGGAAGTTTCTTCGGGGCAAGCTTTTCACTCTTCTTGATCTTGAACACCACCTTGGTTTCACCCTTATAGCGGATGCCGGCTGGGGCTTTCTCAACGCTGCTGACCATTTCACGGCAATTCACCGCATCAACCAGCAATCGGGGCAATTGCCCATTCTCTCCCTTCATCAACTCCTGCATGAATCCGTATTCCTCCGACTGGGGGATGATACTCTGTCTGCGGCTCATCAGAATGACGGTCCATCCGGTCCGCCGGCCATCGGCATCCTTCTCTATGGCATCCTTTATCTTCCTGGCATAATCCTCCCCCTGTCTTTCAAAATTATTGCCGGCCCGGTCATAATACAACGACAGTTCCTTACATTCATGTGAAGCAAAGAAATCCAAGAACTGGTCAGCCAGCTCACGGAACCATCCGGGAGGTATCTCGAAAAAGTTTTTGTGGCATCGGTAATACGCTCCGTCTTCCTGCCCAATCACGAATGAAAGCATGTTGCCGAAGTCCATGCCGCCATCCAAAGGCTCGTCATGCCGCAGATAGCGCAACTCCCGACTATTTTCCGCCGGCTCCCCTCCAGGACTCCCGTCATAATACTTATGCCTTTGCCCGAATAATACATAGAAGCGGACATCACGCCGGAGACCGGGCCGCATACCCAGCACCGACTTGCAGAACTCATGCAGTTCAAGAGTACCTTGATATAAGTTTCGTATATATTCTGGGGTCAGGATATCAACATTGACCAGGGAGGATGCGTTAAGAAAAAAGGTTTGTCTGCGGCGCAATTTGCGCAAGGCCCGATCATAATAATCTATTTTCCTTTCCAGACGCGCCAGCACGGAGTGACTGGGATTGTCTTTCTTCTGCTCGCGCAGTTGCTTCAACAGCAGCCCGTTCCGTTCAAAAGCCGCCTGTACAATCAGAATTATACGGTCTGGATCCATATTGGGTGCATAACGGAAATACCAGTCATATTCCCCCTCGTTGACATCCGGCATATCAGTGGTGATCGTCAGACCAAGAAACAGATGCGATGCCCCGTAAGTGAGAGAATCGCCACGTAGAACAGGCATGGCACGGTTCACCTTCTCGTCCTTGTCATATTTTGACTCGTCATAAAACAGATGGACCACCGATTTGCCGGCAAGCAGTGAAGGGTTATCCAGCGAACCCATAAAAATAACACTGCCATTCCAGAAGGAATAGCAGTTCCGGTAATCATTGACAATTATGGAGCATTTCGCCTTCCAGGAGGCTGGCGGTTCCTTTCCACGGATATAATGCACCCCCTCGTACAGCCCCATCATTTCCCATCCCTTCTGTACGGCGGGCATGATGTTGTCCTTCAGATTGGCATAAGTGTTGGCGACAAAGGCGAAAGGCGCACCGGGCATTTCCCAGATACACCTGTATGAACGTCTGGACTGTATGACCGTACTCTTGGACATACCACGCCCGGCTATGACAACCAGAATGGTCGTATCCACGAAATCGGTCAGCATCTGGACATTATGGCTGAATTTTACATCCACATCCTCATCATTCGCTATCTTCCTCGCTAAATTCCTCGATATCATAAATCATACGTTTTTTCAAATCAAACTTTCTTATCCGTGCGTCCTCTTTCAGATTATCACGCACAGCAATAGGTATCTCCGGTATCGAGTCGATGAAACCCTCCAGTTCCTTTCTATCAATGGCGGGAACGCCCAGATCCTCACGGCTGGCCGTATAGATATCAACCTTTTTCTGGTTTAGAAGCTCTTCCGGTATCTCCGCCTGTTCCTTCCTGAAGCATCTGCGGTATTCACCGGCAAGTTTCAACAAGGCCCTTGCCTCCTTGATCTTGCCGGCCAGGAAAGCGGCGTCCGCCCACTTCTCGGCACGCTCGGCATACAGGGCAGCAAACGCCTCCGGACGGATGTTGTCTTGGGTATAGAAAAAATTGATGCTGTCATTATACACCTGCCGGGCCATCCAGTCTGACAGGCTGTACGGTTCCGACTTCAGCAGCCTGATTATTCCTGCCTTTGTCACCATCCTGCCGTTAGTGAAACGCATCCTGGCACGCAGACCACGTACCATCTCCATTAGAGAGAAATACTCCCTCTCTTCCGGACGCAAAGAATCCAGCGTTCCGGTGGAAAGAATGCGCTGGATCTGATTCAGATCAACCTTTTCAAAGTCCACTCTTGAAGGTCTGACCGGCAATTCACTCATATTCATCCATATCTTTTAACAGATTCTCAAACAAACGGCGTTCCTGGATCTCCGTTAGCAGCTTAACGGCATCAATATTCCCGTCCTCAGCTGCTTCGTGCAGCTTTATCTCGGGAGCGGCCCGTGAGACAAGCACGCCTTCACGGATCAGCCCTCGAATGGTGGTTCCTGGAATACCGGCGTCATATACAAAAAGAAAGCATTCAGAAGCGTCAAGGCCAAGATAGGCGGCAATATCCTCCGGCGCATAACCTAAAGAGGCCATGCGGCGAACATCATTTTTTTGCTCTCCAGTTAGAGCCAGGCTGTCAGGGGGAATATCATTCATAAGATAATTTGTTCAAACATTCTTCTAGGTACGCCAACTCGCATTTTTTTGCAGACAGTAAATGGGCAAACTCGCCACGGTCACAAGGGTGGGAGAAACGCTCCATTTTCAGGAGTAGCCCATTGATCCCGTCCTCCAGCGTCCCCTTCCGAAATATCAGTTTTTTTTTCTGTTTTCCAGTTCCTTTTCGGCGGCCGATTTCATAGATTCCCATTTATCCACTGCCGCCAATGCCTTCGCACGTTCCTCCTCACCTTCAACGGTTTCAAGCTTCTTCTTCCATTTGGACACGTTGCTGGCCGCATTCTTACGGATATTCATCACCTCAAGATCACTTTTGTTGGAAAGCTCGTCAGAAGCTAGATAGACGGCAATACGGGGATGTTTCCCGAGCAGCACATGATTGTCACGGTAATATTCCAACTCCTCCCAGATACTCCGGTCCTCCAGGTAATTCTCCACAGTTGTTTTGGCTATGGCAAATGCCTGTTCCAGCTCAACGTCATCCGGCAGTTCCCCCAGTTCCCTGAAAGTTTTTAGATAAAGGTCATAGGCCGTGAACATATCGGCAACCAGTATTTTCAGTACATCCGGACAATCCGGAGAGTTGAGGAAGGGGAAACGGTCACGGAAACGGATCACATTTTCCACAACCGGGGTGACAGGAACATTCACTGCGGTTTTCTCAGCCTTGATCTCTTCCACCACTATAGAAGCTGAAGATATGTGGGGAGAGTCCACTGCCTTCCGTTGCATTGTCCTGAAAGCCGTTTCCGAAATTCCGGCAAGCTTGCGCAGTTCTTCCATCAAGGTGGCACGAAGCAGGTCTGTTTCGGCATTCCGCCGGAAAGTGGCTTTCAGCATCAGATTAAGCCCGTACTCCTCGTACAAAGCAATCCCCTCACGATACGGACGGGGACCGCTCAGATAAGCAATAATTTTTTCTTTCATACGATAAAATTTACAATGTACCATACAAAGAAAAAGCCCGGCAATTGCCGGGCAAAAGACAGGTCGAATAAAAACAGCTTTCAATAAGAAAGTCTGAGTGAACCTATTTTTTGAGAAATGTCTTTCAGCGCATGATTGAATCTGTCCAACTCCTCTTTCAGTTCCCCATGGATGTGGTGAACACTGTTAATACTATATTGCCGCATCTGATCAAAACTGCGCCACCTCGTAATACTTGAAGAAATAATACAATGCCACCTTATGCCATTTGGTCAGGTCCTTGTCTCCGGAAAGTATGGACGATACCGTACATTTGTCAATCCCGGTATAATTACTCAGGTGCTTGGCCTTCAGCCCTAATTTTTCCATACGTTTCCTGACCCATTCGACAGTAATGCCGTCAATATCCTTGCGGTCAAAATTAACAGCGGAAACTGTCAGTTTCCAGTCTTCCGGAATCTCACCTTTAAACATTTCCCGGACACGCTCGTGAAGTTCCTTTTTGGAAAGGAACTGTCCATTCACCAGATCCTTCTGCTCCGCACGGACAATCAGACGGCCTTCGGAGAAGGAAACAATTTCAATTACAATATGCGCCATACGTGCATACTGTCTGGCAAACTCATCAAGTCTCTTTTTAACCTCTGGAGAAAGAGGAAGTAAATCCAAATTTTTCATACTGCATCAATTTACGATTGATTATCGGAATATTTGTTTTTAATCTGTAAAAGGAAGGGCCGAAGCCCTTCCCGTCACAATTTGACAAGTCTTAAATGCGTCAGGTCGAAAATCGCGATCTGCCTGTTTTCACGTCCGAAGCGCTTGGCTGCTTCCAGATCTGTGAAAATCCGGATGCTGTCGAAATAAAACTGTCCGTTTTCTTCATTCAGCCATCCGCCGACTTTCCTTTCGTGCTCTAAAGCATGGTTAAGAACTCTTCTCAGACCATCTTCCCCGAAACTGTCCTGAGTTTCAAGATAAGCGACTGAGATGCCTTTTGTGACCTTTTTTAAGGTTGTAAGGTCAACCGTGAACCCTTCCGGGTTCTGTCTTGCTATCTCCTGGATAGCCTTGAACAATTGTTCCATAATTAAAAGAACTTATGCGGACGTCACCCGCGTTTGTTATGACACTGCAAATATACGAAAAAGTTTGTTACTAGCAAACTTTTTCGTATATTTGAATAATAAAAAAAAGCGGAACCGAAGCCCCGCTTTCCTGAAATAATGAAACCTCACTAAAATAAGAATATGACTTATGCCTGATAACGGCTCTGCTCAATCCATGTACATGTACCGGAACCGGATTCAAAAGCCTGAAGGGTTATCTGGCTGCCCGGACTAGCGGTGAAGGTTTCTCCGCCACGCAGCAGGAACTGGCCGCCGTGAGCAATTGTCGGAGCCACGCCTGACGCTACACCCAGCAGGGTCATCACTGCACCATGCCGTCCGCCGGTCACTTTATTTATTTCCGCTTCACCACCCTGAAGCTGATATTGCCCTTCCGCCGTAAACGGGATGGTAGTGGCAGACGCGCTCACACTCGCCACCGGTTCTTCCGAAGGAACAGTACCCTTATAAATGGCGATGTCATCCCCTTTACTGATCTGGGTAAAAGTGAATTCAGAGGAGTTGGCATCCTTGTTACCGGTATAATTGACTCCCATCTGCATGGGATTGCAGGGAGAACCGAACAGATCCTTGTCCTGACCGTCACAGTAGCTCATTATCACGATACATTTCCGACCGAGCCAGTTGGTCTTGAACTCACGGACCGCCTGCTTGTTTCCCGGATGGTTCCCCTTGACCGTAGGGGTGAAACCAAGTGCGTCAGGATCTCCGTCTGTATTGCTTGTAACCTCCACGGTACCGGGAGTGAAATAGATGTCAGTAGAATAACATCCAGGCTTCAATTGTATGTTCTCGGTCATCAACACACCGGCCGAGTCACGTGCCGGGAACACCAGAATATCATCCACATCAATGATACTCATCATGTCGCGCGGGTTGATCCCTTTACCCGGATTACCTTCCGGGCGCTTCACTGCTCTTTTAACGTATGCCATAATTATAACAATTTAAAATGAATAACAGGGGCGGATTACTCCGCCCGTAAATTTAACCACGTGCCACCTCATAGAATTTGCCACCTGCATAAGTCAGCATGATAAATTTGCCGGCGCTGAGCGTCATGGCATCAGTCAGGACAAAATTACCACTATTAGCGATAGTGGACGCATTCGTATTCCCGGCCCCGTGAATGGTATACACCTCACCTTCCACCGCATCTGTGAAATTCGTGATGGCCGTCGCTTTGGTATTGGGTCCCGTTACGAACACCGTGGCACCCGCCAAGGATGGAGTGGTTGCATCGTTGGCGAACTGTAATGCACCGGAAGCTGCCGTATCACGTCCGATTTCGATGAATTTCCCGTCAGAACGTTTCATCAGACGTATGGTGTCCCCTTTCTTCGGTATCCAGTCGGCACTGATCAAGCTGAACTTATCGGATTTGGTGATCTTTACCCCCTTGTCCTCGCTGCCACACTTGATGGTGACAATTTTACCTACTTCGGCGTTCTCAATATCCGTAATGGTGAACAGGCTGGTGTTGGCCACGGTCTGTACACTGGTATGCAGGGCTACGTTCGGGTTTTTGTCCTTCTCCCCGTCAATGAAGGAAGATGCAGGCCGGTCATACTCGTTACAGAAGATCATCTGGCGGCTGCCGTCCATATCCTCTTTTTTCGTATATTTGAAACCTACCGCACGCGCCCAGATGGATTCCTTCCACAAGGACCATACCTTAAGCGTCCAGTCTTGTTGTTCCAAGCTGAAATTTGTCATTTCACCGGCCACATGCTCGAAGCATTTGATATTGCCCTCCATCGTCCAGAAAATACGCTGGTGATTGTCTGCGTTCGGAATCGGAATCAGCTTCACAGCCGGATATTCCTTAACGTACATCATATTGGCCTTGTAATCCTGGTTCACACCATAGTGCAGCTCGTTGTATTTGTGATACCATACTACCATATAGCTGGGAAGATACAGGGCCAGCTGCCCGCTGTCACGGTACACGGCAGGAATCATTCCCGTACCCTGGAACAGTTTCTCACCGATATTGGCTTCCGTGATCTCACCCAGCACAAACGGCTTGATCTGGTAAACGGTCTTCCCGTTATTAATGTCAATGAAACCGTCAACCTTCTTTCTCAGCCATTCATAAAGCCCGTCGGCCGCTTCCATGGCGCGTCCCGGCTTGTTAAGGTCAGGATCCTTGCGCACGCCGTTGATACGGCGCAGTTCACGCTCGTTATGCAGCTTCTTGGCTGTTTCCGCCAGAATGTATTCAATGAACGACCATTTGATCGCCTGTGATCCTTCCTTGTTGAGAGAGCCGATCCAGGTCTTTTCCAGCTGCTTCAAGTCACGGAACTTATGGGCGAACATGACACTGAACATACGCAATGTCTCGTTGTCGAACTCATATTCACCTTTGGTCACATTGTCGAAATCACTGGAGGTGTTGTCAGCCTGCGAGAACTCACCCAGCCAAATGTTGACCAGAGTGGCCAGATCCTGATATCCGCTCTCCACCGGGAAGATGCTCTCGATACTGGGGAGCTTGGTCAGGAATGACTGCAAACGGTCCTGCCAGCGGATGCGGTAGAACGCACCAAGGTCCTCCTTCAGACGGCCGTAATCCACGGAACTTTCCGCACGGACCTGAATATTGATTCCCTGATTTGCGAGCAGAGCGGCACGGGCACGCATGTTATACGGACGATCCAGCGCGAACATCTCACCCTGCATACCTCCAAGCTGCTTGTCATCATCCAGGTTGAAGGCACCGGCACCCGTATTTTGTTTCAGACCGGCACCCGCACCATGGTCCGGCTCCGGCAATGCGCTCAGTACCGAAATCTTCTGCTTCAGCTCCGCTATTTCGGTATCTTTCCGGGTGATGGCCTGCGTCTTTTCCCCGTCTGTCTTTCTTATTGCATCCAACTGCTCCTGCAAGGAAGCCATTTCAGATACTTTCTGCGCCAGCAGACCACGAATCAGCGCCTCTCCCGAGTTCTCAACAGGACCGGCCTGCTGTTCCTCATCCTTAAAACCATTTTTCAACGCTTCCCCGAAAGGAGTTATGAACTTCTCATCGAAGCCAAGTTCTTTCAGCTTGGCTACATCATCGGCATCGAGGATATCCTTGTCCTCAGCCTTCTTCCACTCTTTCAGCCCCAGCAATCCAAGGATTGCGCCGGCAAAGGTGGACATTTTAGAATACTTTCCCATAAAAATAAAAATTTAAAAGATTTGATTTGTCTTGTTGATGACGGACTGCGCCAGAATCCAGCGCGCAGCTCCCTCCAAAGTGTTATAACCGTCCGCCAGTCCTTCCCTGACCGCTTCATCACCCATAAAGGTCGCCCCGCGGAACACGGGGGAGTCCTTGTCATAAGCGATGGAAAGGTTCTCCGAAACGGTCCGGCAGAACATCATGTGCAGTTTTGACAGCTTTTCCTTATAAGGTTCCTCGTTATTGTTTTCCGCAATCTCCCGGTGTTCCCTGTTTTTCAAGTCGGCCGAATCCGGGTAAATCTCCCGATAATCGATTCCTTCTTTTTTCAAGGCCTCCTTGGCATTATAATAGGTACCCACAACACCGATACTACCCACCTCGCACATCAACGAGCCAAGAAAGCGCTTGTCTGCGGCTGATGCCAGCCAAAAATGTGCGGAAGCACAAGCTCCGGCAATGTAAGCGACTACGGGTTTGGGACATTCGGATATCATTTTTGACGCATTGTCCAGACCGGTAATCATTCCCCCCGGTCCATTTATCCACAAAATGATGCCTGCAATACGGTCATTAGCTGTCGCCTGTGCAATATATTCCTGAAGGCGGAACGTCTCCCAGGCATAGAGCGTCCCTTCCAGCACAATAACGGCAACCGAATCGGAAGGAAGACCGCTGTCTTCCAAATTCCACCGCCCCACAAAATTCAGATCCGATGCGTATGCGGTCACGGTATCTTTTTCAAAAAATGCCTCTACCTCCTTAAAATTGCCGGAATGTATTGAAGGAAGGATCAGTGAGACCAGATTGTAATAATCCTCTCTAGCCATGGCCCATTTTTCATTGAATATTAACTGAATACGATTCATCCGTTCTTTTTTCCTGCAAAATAAAGAACAGATCCATCCATGAACAAGGACACGGAGAAGCGGTCATCACACCCGGTCATGAAAAGACCGTTTTTCCACATAAAAACACCTCCAAAAAGGACATGGAAAGGACAAAAAGACACGCTACGTTACATAAAATTATCTGTGTTTATATTCCCGAACGGAGGTTTTACGGCGCATCTTTCGCCGCCAGCGCTGGTAATCTTTCAGAAGTGCTTCCACGCTCAGACTCTCAATGCAATACTTCCGGAGAAAGTACCAGGCCGAATTGATGTAGTCTATACCATAGACATGTTTGTTTTCATCAAACAGGTCATGAAGCTCCGCACGCATCATTGTGTTTATTTTCCTGGAAAGTATTTTGGCTCCCCTCTCGCCTATATAATTATAGGTAGCCAAAGGTTTGCCACCCGGAAGGTGTGCCTCTCGGCGCTCCGGCAACACAAGCTCCAGATTTCCGCTATCCACAGGGCATCCGGCAGGACGTTTCTGCAAAAGATCATAGACGAAATGGTACAAATCAAGATCTGAAGGCAGGCGGACTACCTTGCTGTCCGGGGTTCCATACTTGCCTATTAGATATTCGGCTAAATAATTTTCTATCGTTATCTTCGTGGTAATCATATACTTATGTGTTTATACAAAAGTAATGATTTAAATTGAGATAGTCAAAGAACAACCGGCTAAAGATGGACCGGCTTCCAAAAGAATCATGAAGGCCGTTGCAACACCCCTTGAAAAACAAAGGGGGGATTTTCGTGCAACCGTACGATCTGATGATTAATATTATTGTAATATATTGAATATCAATATATTGTACACTGCACAATTCGCGCACGATTTTCGTACGAAATGTAAAACCACGCACAAAAAGCCATAAAATACGTTTTTGGACAAATCGAACGGAATCGTGCAAAAATTGTGCAGACATAAATATTTATATATCAATATATTATAATCAAAAAAAACGCAGTTGCACGATTGCACGAAAATTTCTTCATTTTTTATAAGGGTATATTTCTTAAAAGTTAAAAAATATAAAAAAGAATATATAGGCCGCCCGTTTTCGAATAGATCGCACGATTGTCCAAAATGTTTTTTCTGGGGAAAAAGGGGTATGAGGGGAAACAAAAAAGTCCGGAAAACCGGACTTTTAAACTATATGTCTTCAGGATAAAATGCCTGCGTTATGAATTCGTATTCCCGGGGGAGCGACCGCACGCCCACAATAACACACAAGCCTCTGGCAGCCATTTCATAGAGCCTCTGGTTGGTCACAGGGGAGTTCCTGAAGTTATACTGGGCGCACATCACGAAATAAGCCGTGGACAGGTCACAGGAATAAAGATCCTCCTGTATCAGCTTGGCCGCATCACTAGGTATCAGGGCAAAGCCCAGCCTGACCGCAAGCCTTGAAATCATCTGTCTGCGTGTCCGGACATCAGGACATACCGCCACAAAAATTTTATTCTCTTTTTTCAGCATATTGCTTCCTTTTTATTTGCATATCTCACTAAAAATCACTAACTTTACAATGATATAAATTGGGATATATCATACATTTCTATCCGAGTAGAAATGCCTGTAAGGGACCGCAGGCCGCCAGGCCGGACAACGCCGGATCTCACTCCTGTCATCAGAAAACTCCAGCAATGCGTCATTAATGCTCTTGTGGAACAGCTCCTCTATGATACACATTTCGGCCACATCCATGAATAGTTCCAAAGAGCGGGCTGTGCAGTGCTCGGATACAATGATGGATCCTCCCTCGGGAATCCGGAGCAATAACTCCGTCACCCGGTCATAAAACCTTTTGAAACGGCCCGGATCACGCTCGGCCAGAGGCATTACCTTTTCCAATATTTCCTGATAACTTCGTGCCATGTCAGTAGTCCAGTCTCAAATTTCCCGGAAGATCAGGATCCAAGGGATCTTCTCCCGGTTGTATGATCTCCTTGCCGGTACCGACCGTGAAATACTCCACTCCGCCGGACTTGTCATCCACGACAGGACGTCCGTCCTTATCGACCTGATAGGGGAGTCCGGTCTTGCTGTCATATTTCTGGGGGTTAAACACAAAACCTTTCCATTTGCAATACATGACGAATTTTTTCTTGAATGAGGCAGGGGTATTATATTTCCGCTGGGCCGGATCATACAAGCACAAGGCGTCGAACAGCTCTTTCTTCACCAAGCGGCAACCGATATGCTCCGGTGCAGAGAAATACTCGTCAGCCCAGGAAATGAAGGTTTCCCCGATCTCCTGCCGCAGTTTGCGCTCCTCAAGCCGTTCTCCAGGAGCTTGGACCACACCGAACGTCAGATACAGTTGGATACAGTTGGCCAGCAGGTTCCAGCACAGGTTCCACTGGTCAAAATCCCACTCGGTAAAGAACAACGCTCCGAAATCGTCAACCGGTTTGTGGCTTTCATTATAAAAATCGGAAAAGGCCAACAGCCACTGGCGATCCGTGAAAGAGGAGCCGGTTCCGCGGATGGCATGGTTCGTGGCAATATAGATTTTGGGAGACTGCGAGAACGACAGCGTGATACGCCGCCCTCCCTTGTAGTTCACGCTCCAGTCCCCGGTAATGTTTGGAAACAGAAACTCGAAGTTGAAGTTCTGAAGCACATCATCAATAAACACCAGCTTGGTTTTCTCCATCACGTCATTCCATACAAACTGGTCTTTGAAGATGTCGGAGTTCTTTCCGGGAATATAGGCTATAGGCATGACGTTCCTCATGAGTTCCCCTATAAGGGACTTTCCGGAACGCCCGTTTGACTCGCCGACCTCCGACTGCTTTCCATCCATACCGATCACCGCACGCGCCACATTGGAATCCTTCGCTTCCATCAGCATGTACCCGATGGCGCACAGTTTGGAAAGCAGATGGATATGGTTCTCGTTCTCCTCCTCGGGAGTCACCTCGCCGCTTTTCTTCCTCCATGTGAAATTGCTGGCATTGATCAGGAATTGCAGATAATGGCAGCGGTGTCCGTCTTCGGTCAGCTCATAGGAATACGTATCAGCGTCCTTCCTGAAGGTGACAAGCTGTTTTCCCAGATATTTGGCCGGATAGTCACGTCTCTGCTCCTCCCAGATATGATGTGAGATATTTTCATAGCCCATTTCCTTTACGCTGTCACGGGTGACCAGCCAGCACGATTTGTCAAAATAGAAATACTGGCCGTCCCGGGAAGGCTTAATGAAATCGGGCTGTATGTACTCCAGCAATGAAAGCTTGTCCGGTCCCACATACTGCGACACCCCCTTGATCAGCATCTCGTTCACTCCCACGCAGCAATTATGCTTGGCGAACTGGAACAGGTAGTCCCGGACGTCGCTCGCCTCCAAGGACCTAACCAAGGGAGGTTCCAGATGGATGAACAAGAAACTCTTGTCCTGCCTTCTCAGGCGCCCAAAACCACGGTTCTGTAAAAAGTTCTGGGAATTCACGTAACAAAACTCATAATCCGATCTTTCGTTATCTTTCCCCTCATTCCTCTTGACCACACGCCAGAACTGCTCGTCCGCGTCAAAGGGCTGAGCCGATACGACCTTGCCATCCTCATCGAATTTCCAGCGGTAACGGTTGAAAAGGAATTCCGGAAGATTCTTCAGCAGATCCTTGTGGCGCTCTGCAAACGCCTCATGGGAGTGAAGACACCAAAGCTCCATCAGCCTGTGGTCAGTGAAACCGGTAATTTTAAACATCTCTACATACTGGCCGGAACCCTTCTTATCATTACAGGCATAATCAAAATCCGCGGCCAGCTCGTCCTCTTTTCCCAAAAGAGTATTGGCCAGCAGGTCATCAAGCCCCTTGTCCCCTGCATCATTTTTGCGGATATGCCCTACAAATATCTCCAGATAGATGTCACGGTTCTTCAGACTACGCATATACTCCTTGAAATTCCTGGCTGCGGAATAAAAGTTCCTGGGACGTTTCTCAACCGGATCGTTTATCTTGATATTACTTGAGATATCATCCCAGTCCGAATCAAAAACAAATGCCACCTCCCTGACCTGGCAACCGGTGACAATCCTGACGAAATCCTCCGGTAGCGAGCCATTATTTCCCAGATTCTGTATCCCCGACACGGCAATGGACGGGATGCCATGCTTGCACGCCTTCTCCGCTTTCTTCTCGCCCTCCTGGATATACAGGCGGTCTATCCTCGTACCGCTCTTGAAGGCGGTGCGTATCTTTTCCGGAATATATATAGGAGTACCGGACCCCCGCGGCGATTTGTATTTGAAAGGCTTCCCATCCTTGTCCAAATGCATTTCCGGGAACTGCCAACGAATGCGGTAGTATTCCTTCATCTCTCCGGCCGCCCTGCGCTTGTTATCCTTCTGGACATAACGGACAGGAAGACCGTCCAGATCATAATATTCTATGATGACATCATCCCCCTTGGCCGTCAGCATTCCCCGCTCATCAATCGTTCCCGGTTTGAAAGTACGGCACTGGAACACGGATTTCGTATCATCGGTCTTGTACACACTGGCGGTCACATCCTCGAAAGTCAGTCCCGAGGCGGCCAGCATTCGGGCGCAATAAGAACCCGTATCCAGCCCTTTGGCAGCCTTGCTTCCCTTCTTCATCTTCTGGACCGGTTTCCCTGCCGGTTTGTCCGGAGGGGGGTCCAGCAGCACACAGAACTTCTTGGCAAGGTATTCCAACGCATCTGTATAACCGTATCCTTCGATATTCATCAGATACGACACGGCACCCTCTCCGCCAATCTGGCAGGAGAAGCACTTGAACAGATTCTTGCCGGGGCTGACCGTGAATTTCTTCGCGCTTCTGCACTTGGGGCATTCGCAAACATAATCCTTGCCGGATTTTCTCAGTTCCCGGAAATCCTGCACAACGTCAAGCAACCTGCCGTCCGACGCTGATTTTATCCTTGATATTTCGTTTTCATTAAAATACATAACAAATAATTATATAAATAAGCCGCAACTTCATAAGACAACACAAAATTACCGGATTGCAGCAACCCGGAATGGACCGGAAATGATGATGTTCCCGGAACACTTTGCACCTTTCAATTCATTGACATCTTGTCCCGGTTCACTGTTTTAGTCCTTTCGTACTCCAGCAGAGCGGACGTCACCGCCTTCCGAAAGTTCTCATTCACAGCTATTGCACCATAAAGCAGCCTATGTAGTCTTGCCCCCTTACAACTGGAAACATGTCCGGCAAATATCTCATAACTCTCCCCAGTATCCTCTTCTGACATTATTGTACAGGAAACATGTAAACCGGTCTCCTTACTTTGTTCCAGTATAAAGGAGAGAAAAGCCTTTATTTCAGTTTGTTTATTCTTGGAATTCATAATCTTATATTTACTCATAATTTTCTTATTTTAAAATTTCATCAATAGATGATAAAACACTCTCCAGTCTTTCCAACTGCTCAGAGTATTTCATAAGAAGATTTTCTTCTCTTTCCGTAGCCTCCCCTCCATTGTGAATATCATTATACTTTTCGTATTTTGATTTTACACTCTTATATGCTTTCTGAAAGAACGGAAGCAATATCTTACATTCCTCTTTGGTCATACAGACCGTTATCTCGTATGGAGATGAATACGATTTTCTTGTGCTATCTATGTAACTCATATCTGTTCCGTTATTAATTACCAATCTTCCAGTTCATCTAAAGAGTACGTATCAGCACTCATTGTTTCATTAATAAATATCTCTTCCTCAATGCAATCTACACATCGTCCATCTCCTTTTAAGATTTCATCCGAAATTTCATTACAACATCTACATTTCCCGTGCTCCAATTCGTCCGAGAAGTAAGTCGTTTCTGTTATCATAATTTAATACCTTTCTATCTTATTATGATTCTGATAAATATTTTATTAAACTCTCCTTATCTCTAAAAAGTCTTTTCCCCCATTGTGGATAATTGTTTCTGGGCACACTAAATCCATCTGACAGCTTATAAACCATAAGAAAACTATCATCAGCATAGGATATTTCGATAATTATTTTGCTTATAGTCGTATGGATAATGTTATCACCGCTCAGATAGCATACGCTATCTCCTACGTTAAATTCAGTATCTATATTCATTTCTTTATTGTTATGTACTTTTACACATAGAACAAAATCTAAACCTTTTGCAATCCACAGCATTCCTGTGATATCTATCTGCGCATGCAGCAAAGAAAGTGCAGTTATGACAATCTCTTTTAAATTTTTTCTTTTTCTTTACTTTAGGATATTTCATTTTTCACTCCTTTCTTATCTATGTTAAATTATTGTCTTGCAGCAAATTCTATCAATTTAACGAGAACCGACACTGGATGTCCGTGAAACGTTTCAACTGAATCGCCACTATCTATGTTTACAATTACCCCCACAAGACTACTACGTCCAAAACCATCGGACTTACCGGGATAAAGCATTATCCCAAATTTCGCGCCGTCACGCTCAAAAGAAACCGGAAGAAGTTGGAGAAGTCTGGTTGTGGAGAAGGCACCGCAATACCCTTTTTTTTGAGATAAAACGCTATCTAATGAGTATACACCAGTCTCCAAGTTGTACGCGATATCCATCAATGATTCAGAAATACCGGCATTAATTAATATTTCGGAATCATGCGGCCCGGTTCCCATAATTTTTCTTGCGACAGGGATTCGGATGTAACAACTCCTACCGTCTATGCTTGGTCTTAAAACCTTGATTTTCATTTTATTCATTTCTATACCGTTTCGAATCAAACTAGACCAGCCCACTCATTAATCGTAGCATTCAAAGCCCCCATAACAAGCATTTTGTCACTTTCGTCATACTCCATAAGCACCTCCACTGTCCGGTCACCATTACAATCATTGTATTCCCTTCCTGTTTGAATATTGACAGGAAGACCGTTCTCGTGGACTGCTTCAAGCCATGCCTCAAGCAATCCTTTATTCATTTCTATTTTAGCACTTTTCATAATTTCTTACTTTAGCAATAACAGACGATCCATTCTTCTTTATACCAATCTCGTCCAACACCAATACATCAGGATATTTTGTCACCCATTCCGGAAAATAATTTGTTGTCAGAACAACAGTAAAATCACCTTGAAAATAATCCCCTCTGACCAACGCCTCGTAATACTGTAACTGCCATTCCGGGATGTCATCAAACACCATTACATCAACATTTGTATCAATATGTTCCAAGAAACTTTTAAGACTTGATGATCTGACATCATAAAAAACACTACGCTTGTTTTCGCACATTTGAAGTGCCAACTGAGTTTTTCCACACCGAGGAGCTCCTACTAATAATATTGCTTTCATATCATTCACAATTAAGTTTATCACATTCTTCTGGAAAAAGTTCTTCAAGAGGTTTGCCTAAATACTCAGCAATAATTTTCTTCTTTACCAACGGAGGTTCTGTCTTACCTGCAACCCAATTGTACACACTAATAGTTGATGAACACGTTAACTCAGCTATCTTTTTAATTTCTTCCACTTTCAAATTGGGAAGACTATTCACATACTCACTAAACAGCATATCTATTAATATTTTAAAGATTTATAATTCTGTTTACCGTTTAATTATTATATTTACAATGAAAATTTATCTTTCACAATGCAAATATAGAGATTTTTTCAATAAACTCAATATAGAATGTAGAATTTATTTCAAATAATTGTATGAGAATAATAGATCAGTTAGATAAATACATGAGCTTTAAAGGAATAAACGACAATCAAGTTACAAAAAAGTGTGGCTTGTCTGTGGGCTTATTAGGTAAAGCGCGGAAAGGAGAAAGTGATTTAGGCAAAAAAGCAGTAGATAAAATATTGAATTTTTATCAAGATATAAATAGAACTTGGCTTCTTACAGGAGAAGGGAATATGCTACAAGACTGCATGATTAAAAAAGAATTTCCTAGTACAGAAAAGATTGAAGTTTCAGCTGAAGCTTGGAACGTTATCAAACAACAAGCAGAAAGCCTAGCCAAGCAATCTGAAATATTAGCTTCAAAAGAAAAGCAAGTAGAAGAGTTAATCTCCCTTTTGAAAAAAGTCAATGTCCCAATGGATGGCAATGTCAAATGTGCCGCTGTAAGCGGATCAGATTTGGTGGAATAGAATATATAGTTCCTAAATATTAATGAATTTAAAAGATATGGATATAATATTGTAATACTATTGGTTAAGAGAGAAAATAATTCAAGTTTTAATGAATAAATAATATTGTAATTATGATAGAATTAAAGGCTAGACCTTTTTACATTTAAACACTAGGACGTAATTATGATGCAATATAGCAATATTATATAATAACTATAATATTTTGATATATTTTTTACCACTTTAACTACGCTCCTTAATACACTGAACATGAACGAAATAATAGGCAATAAATTAAAGAAGATTTTAAAGAGAGAAGGTATTAACGCAAAGGAATTTGGAAAAATGATAGGAAAATCAGAGCAACGCATATATCAATACTATAATGCTACAAAATTTGACTCTGATCAAATTATAGAATTCTCTAATATATTTAAAGTACCTATTGCATATTGGTTTGATGATGAAGGTTACCGACTCAATCAATCAGTCGTTGGCGATGGGAGTGCAGCCTCTATATATGGTAATGCTACCGTTGGAGTTATAGCAGACAAAGATAAAGAAATAGAGCATCTGAAACAGTTACTCAAAGAAAAAGAGAGGCTAATTCAAGTATTAATGAATAAATAATATTGTAGTTATGATAGAATTAAAGGCTAGACCTTTTTACGCCTAAATACTGGGACGTAATCGGGACAGAAGTATGAAAAAAGAGAGATTATCCATATTATTAATCAGCCTATTAGTGGAAGCAAAATGTGTCAATAGCTCGCCTCATTCCGACACTGTAAAGGATAAGAGGGTGTATCGTAATGAACGATGCACTCCTTTTTTCATCATGCCCTATAGTAACCAGTTAACTGAAATGAAGACTTATCCAAGAATTATGAGAAAAGATTATTCGAGAATTCTTGCCCGATTTCAAAAAGTTACATTTTTCCCTACCATAGTAGTTGGAATCTTGATACAAGTTCTGCCGGATCCTGCACCAAGTTCTGTGAAATCTTGTGCCAAGTTCTGCCTCACGACCTCACTCTTCCAGTGAAAAGACTAAATATTTACTTTTAGAAATAATAAAGAAAAATATAGATAGCGCTCCAGTTCTGCCACAACCGCCAATCGGGAGGGAACGGCAAACCAATGTCCTAAAGCATAAAACCTCTGCGGTTAATAAAAGGCCGGTTACCCCATTACATGAAGTAACCAGCCATCCATTATCCTGTTACCTAGTTAATTATCAAAACTTATAAGCTGCTTTACGTAACTCTTTCACTGAACCAAATGGTTTATTGGGCTTCAGGTAACGACCCATGAACTTATAAATGTCCAGACGAATCTTGCTTGACTCATAAGTGTCTAACCGATCAAAACTATGCGCACCGGGAGCACGCTCAAATATCTTATATTCAAACTTTTTGCCTTCTGCTTTCAAAGCTCGAATCATTGATTCCACTTCGATCACATTTACATCATCATCACTGGTATTGGTGTAGATAAGTAACGGGTCTTTCAACTTCTCCGCATGCCACACAGGAGAGCGCCGTTTGTATTCCGCAATATTATCCTTGGCAGTCTGCCCGATATGATTCTTGGCCGAAAAGATTTTGCGATAACTGTCGCTGGCATATCCCATACGCATGATTACATCCGAAACCGGTACACCGGCGAAACCACATTTATATTGTCCCGGATAATTGAAAAGATTCATCAGCGTAATCATACCACCATGACTCCATCCCATGATACCCACACGGTTACCATCCACAATATCAAAATTGTCCACCATATAGTTACGGCTGATATATACATCCTCATTCTCCAATCCACCATAATCAATATTATTGTATGTACCCGAACCATATCCTGTACTTCCCCGGTAATCCGCTGCTACCACAATATATTCCTGCGCTATCAACTCGCGGATGATATGAGCATAATAGGTGTCCATATCGGCATGTACCCCACTATGAGGAAATACGATTAACGGATATTTCTTGTTTTCATCCACGCTTTTGGGAATAAAAATGTATGCTCTGAATTTAAGTTCGTTACCGGCACTCATCGAAGTAGGGTTGAACTCCTTCCAACGCGGTGGTCCACATAATATTACCTTATCTACATGGGCGATATCACCCACTTTCTCGTACCACAGGACATCATCAATTTTTTTCATTAACTGGTCAAACTGATGAACGGACAACTGTGCCCGTACTATTCCGGGCATACTACATAGGCAGCACACCAATACCACAAATTTTACTATTCTGTTTTTCATAAGCATATATTTAAATAATAATTATATAGAATATCAACTCTTGGGGTATCCCGGATTTTGTTCCATTTCAGGACTAAAGATAAACTGGTCCTCAGGAATCGGCAACACACATTTATAAAAATCCCAATCCACTTCTTCGTCCACACTGGGCAAATGATATCCTCCCTTCCGAATAATAGTCTTACCATTCCGCAGCAAATCAAAGAAACGATGTCCTTCACCTACCAGTTCCTTACTTCGCTCGTCCAAAACACGATCCAAAGTATAGTCAGCCATTGTCACTTCGTTTTCAGGATTACCCCGTTTCACAATATCGTTCAAATAGCCAAGTCCCTGAACCGCAGCATCACCACCCAACTTACAACCAGCCTCAGCAGCAATCAGGTACACTTCGGACAAGCGAAGGACCACATTATTACATTCCAGCGGTGCAGTCTTCATGTCCGTCCCTCTCAGTTTGTACAACCACCATACCGTTTTTCCCGCATATTTATTCTCCTCCAGCAACTGCCCACGCACATCTCCCGGATCAGCCAGCATCTGCTCCGCATATTTCTGAGTGACAAATCCCTTCTGATAGCCATACCAGTTCAATAAATACCCCCATGAATCCCGTCCCGGAGTATCATCCACACTATTGGCTATCTCAAAAAACGATTCTGAGCCAAACTTGGTTTCCACCGACCAGGCAGCCACATATTTCTCATGCGGATAAAGTGCATAGCTTCCCGATGCATCCACATCCTTTATCAGTTGCTCCGCCATATCAAACGCTTTCCGGTTATCATTATGATACAGATAAACACGAGCCAGCAATGCACGGGCCGCATACTTGTTCATACGTCCGTTATTTTTCTCTTCGGACATCAATGTAACCGCCTCTTCCAGCGTTTCTATAATAAAATCGTACGCTTGAGCAACAGTAGAACGAGAAGGATTTTCGTATGTTCCCACCAAATGATCTATCAACGGAGCACCCAGTGACGCACCATTATCTTTCGTATAAGGATATCCAAAGCAACGGGTCAAATCAAACTGGCAAAGCGCAATCACCGCCATCGTTTCACCTTTCAAAGCATTCAGTTTCTTTTCATCCCCACTTTCAATTTTTCCTTCGGCAATAGCATTCAGAATATTCCACGCCTCACGAAGAATATAAAAAGGTCGTCCCCACAATGAACCGGCATTCAAACTATTAGGACGATGATTGAACATATAGCATGTATTGCATACTCCACTTTCCTCAGAACTCTGCATATCATCCCCCTTCATATCTCCATAGGCAAACATAGCAGCCCCATAATATCCGGAACCCGACATCAGATCATACAATCCATTCACCGCATTATCCACATCGGTTACTGTACGGAAAGCTATAGCAGTAGGAATCTTATTGCTAGGAGCTGTATCGAAGAAATCACCACAACCGGTAACAAGTAGTGAAGCTAATCCTAAAATAAAAAGTATTTTTTTCATAATGGTTCTGTTTTTAGTGCAATTGATGATTAAAATTTAAGTTCCAACCCGAAAGCATAAGTTTTCAATGGAGGGGTGTAAAATCCTACCACGCCACTCATCTCAGGATCATATTGGCCGTAAGCTGCCCATGTCAACAAATTCGTACCCGAGAAATAAATACGGGCATTCCCTATTCCTAATTTCTGCAACCATGCTTTAGGAGCATTCAATCCCAATATCAGACTTTTCAGACGAATATGATCCGTAGAATGGATGGCACGCGAAGAATTATAGTTACCCCCTTTTTTATTCCCATATACAAAACGGGGGACATCCGTTATATCACCCGGTTTCTGCCAACGGCGGCGTTGCTCGGTACTTTTATTGCTTATCACTGAATAACCATCATCTTGCAGAATATAGGATGCATTATCATACGAATAACCACCGAAACTATAAGATAAATTGAATGACAAGTCAATGAATTTATAATTAAAGGTATTCATAAAGCCTCCCGAGATAGTAGGCGTAATATCTTTCAACGGAATAGGACTTGCCTGCCCCGGATCGGTCACTTTATTTTTTGTATAATTGCCATTCTCATCCTGTTGGTTATCATAATACAAGGCACTTCCAGTCTCAGGATCCACCCCCGCATACTCACGCAGATAAATAGTATTAAATGGATAACCTTCCTTACGTACATACCTGCCATCCACAAACCAAGGCAGATCTGCCAGTTTCAGAATCTTATTTTTATTATGGCTCAAATTGAAGGCGGTAGTCCAGCTAAAATCTTTCGTCTTGATGTTATTGGAACGAACTTCAAGTTCCACACCGGTATTCCGCATCTGTCCCACATTGGTCAGCAGAGAAGAAAAACCGCTGATGGAATTCAATTGCTTGCTCATCAATAAATCTTTCGTTGTACGCGTGTACCAATCCAAAGAAACATTCACACGACTGAACAAGCCGATATCCAGCCCCAAATTCAGTGCATAATTCTTCTCCCAAGTCAGTTCCTCATTCCCCAATGTACTTTCCCACGGAGAAGGTTTTCCATTATAAAACGCCCCTGTGGTATAAGTACTCTGATAACCATAATATGAAGAGGGAAGATTCCCATTCACCCCATAGGAAGCACGAAGTTTTAAATCACTTAATACTGATTTCAACGACTGCATGAACTTTTCCTGAGAAAGTCTCCATGAAGCGGACAAGGACCAGAAATTCCCCCAACGAGTATCGGGAGACAAGCGGGATGATCCATCCCTGCGAAAACTGAAACTGGCATAATATTTATCACCATAAGAATAGTTCACACTAGCCACATAGGACATTAATGCATCTTCCTGCAATTTCTGGTCAGCATCTATCGGATCGGCTGCATTTCCCAATGAAGTGTTGATATCCTGCCCGTAAGTTTTCTTTGCAGCATACAAATCCTCATAATCATACTTCATCACCTCGAAGGCAGCGACCGCACTAACAGAATGTTTACCGAAAGTTTTAGAATAAGTCAGATTATTCTGTGAAGTATACCGCATACGGTCAGTCATCTGCATACGTCCCCGTCCCTGATAAGTAGCTCCATCACGTCCTTCAGGAGACTGAAAGAAAAAGTCCTTTGTCAACGAATAATCTACCGTAAACACACTGGATATCTTCAAATTGTCCCACACATTATAAGCTATTTTAGCCGTACCCATCGCACGTACCGTCCGAGCATAATAATCATTCACCTCGGCCTCCAATACCGGATTATATCCATTGTTTTCACGATACCCGCTGGCATACGTTCCATCCTCATTATAAATGGGAGTAGAAGGCGTCAGATTCACTTTTGATGCATAAATGGCACTTCCATAAAATTTACCCTCAGGTAAATGAACGTTCTTTGTCCACGAAAAAGAAGCGTTCATTCCAAATTCCACCTTTTTATACTTGTTACTTGCATCCACACGCCCCGTAAAGCGCTCCATTTCTGAATTCAGGGAAACACCCGTCTGCTTGGTATATCCCAAAGAACCGATAAAACTGGAATTTTGGTTGCCGGCACTAGCAGACAGGTTATAATCCTGTTGATAACCTTTCTTGAACAGAGCGCTTTCCCAATCCGAATACCCCTGAGACAGGCGTTTGGCATACTGGTCGATATTCGCATCAGCATACTGCTGTGCCTCTTGTTCACTTACTCCTTTATCCAGTTGAAAATTAACCAGTCCTTCATGAATCAATTCCCTCCTTTCCTCACCTCCCATCAGCGGACGATATGTATAAGCGAAATCAGTGATTCCATATTTTGCCGCCATATTGACACGAAGTTTACCTTCTTTTCCTTTTTTAGTAGTGATAAGCACTACTCCATTAGCACCTTTCGCACCATACAATGAAGCCGAGGCTGCATCCTTCAAAACAGTGATACTTTCAATATCTGCCGGATTCAACGTTTCAATAACTCCCATTCCTCCCGCTTCGGACATACTGGTAAAGTTACTCAAGTCATAAGATGGAATAGGCACTCCATCTAATACATACAGAGGCTCGGTGGAAGCATTCATAGAAGCGATTCCCCGTACCCGTAAAGTTGTTTTCGCACCGGGTTGCGAAGAAGTACCGGCAACTACACTGATGCCCGGTATATTCGATTCAATCATCTGCCCTACGGATACAACAGGTAATGCCTCCAGTTTTTCTGTAGTCAGAACAGAAGCAGATCCCGTATAAGTTGCCTTCTTGAAATCTCCATATCCGGTAACGACCACTTCGTCCAACGTATTGGCATCTTCTTTCAATACAATATGAAAGTCTCCCTTCCCTTTTGTCGGAATATCCTGTGCCAGATATCCTATATAGCTCACAACCAACGAAGCGGATTCGTCCACTTCCAACGTAAACTTTCCATTAAAGTCGGTGATAACCCCATTGGTGCCTCTACCTTTTTCCACCACATTGGCACCAATCAGAGGTTCTCCCATTACATCTTTCACCACTCCCGTCACTCTTTTCTTTTTAGAACCAGGCCGCGAAACAGCTTTCTTCTCGATGAAATAGATTTTATTGTTTCTGATCTCAAAAGTAAGATCAGTGCCTGAAAGGAGTCTTGTCAATGCCTCCTTCAGTGTAACATCTTTGAGTTGCATGGTTACCTTACGATTCACATCGACCAACTGGTCACTGAAAACCAAGCTCATACCAGTCTGGCTTTTAATAGATGCCAGTACTTTTTCCACCCTCTCATTCTTAAAGTCTAAAGAGACTTTTTGCGACTGTGCTGAAACAGTAAAGCCAAATAAAAGGACTCCCAACAGCAGTAATGTCTTCATTTTGGTTCTTGCTTTCATTTTCATCAATAGTATTAGTTTGAAACAAAAGAATTTCTTATATAGGCTAACACATCACTCCAAAGAAGGTATGAGTCCATTTTTCATTTTTTAGAAAAAAAATAGATGCAAGTGTATTCACTCACATCTATTCCACTTTTCTTCTATAACCCTCGTTATTTAGAAGTTACTTCAAATACACCTTCTTCTATTTCCGTAAAAACAATATTCGAAACGGCTTCCAAATCATAGAGCACATCTGATGCATTGACTTTTCCTGTTGACAGAGTAAACCTGTTCTTCAATACCGCAGAATCTTTCACTATGAAATGAACATCATAATGTCTTTCCATTACCTTTATAATTTCACCGAGTGGAGTCAGATAAAAATTAAGGCTGTTGACACGCCATGCCGAAATCTGTTCCATATTATCCGGACGGGAGATCAGGCATTTCCCCGACTGACGGTTATATTCCGCACTCTCCCCCGGAACAAGTCTGTACTCCTTCGCATTATGATCTCTGAAAAGAATTCCTCCTTCATCCAAGGTTATCCAAATATTGGGTTCGGCGGAATATGCCTTTACATTGAATTTTGTTCCAGTTACTCTCACTTCCACCCCTTGCAAATCCACCTTAAAAGGGCGGTTCTCATCTTTGGCAACATTGAAATACCCTTCTCCCCAAAGCTCCACCGTACGATTGAACAATCCAAACTGCTTGGGATACCTCAAGCGAGAATCCGAGTTCAAATGTACAATACTGCCATCCTGTAAAATCACCCGGATCTGTTCACCATAAGGAACATTTATGTCAGCATATTCCGGTTCAGAGAAAATGCCCGTCCGGTTTGCCAAAAAAAACAAGGAAACACTTAAAAAAACAAACGGTAACAGCACAGCCGCCACCCACATCCATCTGCGACCAACCGGGCGTTGTCCGCGCTCACATTTTATCTCATTCATAAAACGCACTTTCATCTTTACTTCAGGTATGGAATGCGGGTCAATACTTTCCGGCATCTCTTCCGACAACATCCCGATTTCCCAGTCAAAGCGTTCCGACAAATACTTATTACCTTCTTCCGTAGCAAACCAACCAGCTACTTTCCGAGCTTCTTCAGGAGAGGCTTTGTTGTCAAGCACTTTAGCTATCACCGACTCATCTATCTTCATAATCTATTTTTTTGTATATTTATAATAACACCTCATCACAACAAAAGTATGAGTACATTTCAGACTATTAAATTAATCCATATCACAGGAAACCATATAATTAAAGACTCTATCTCGTTACGGAGGGCTTTTATAGCCTGTGTGTAATGGGATTTCACAGTAGGAACAGTTATCCCCATCCTGTCGGCTATTTCCTGATTGGATAATCCATATTCTATTTTCAACAAGCAGATTTTTTGTTTCTGAGGAGGAAGCTTATCTATAGCAACCCGCAGGAATTTTCCGAGTTCACCATTTTCAAATTGTGTCAAAAAGTCGTCTTCATCTTCATCATTCACTTGTTGGGCCATTTCGTATAGTTTCTCGAAAACCAAACTACGATGCCTCAATTCATTCAGTATATAATTCTTTAAAATAGTAAATAGCAAACTACGGATACCCGACTCAAAGCTAAAATTTGTCCGCTGCTCCCACAATTTCATAAAAAGATACTGAATCGCATCTTCCGCCTCTTCTTCTGACTTCAAAAAACGATAGGCTATGGTATATAATAACCGGTTATAGCGTTCAAAAACAGCGGCAAAGGCATATTCTTTCCCACGGCGAAGATCGTCATATAGTTTCTGATCAAAATCCGGATATTGATTCATAATAAATGCTTTTCCTAGTTTTATTAAAAGGCCGACTTAACGCAAAGATAGTATAATTGAACCTATCTTATCTCAGAATACTCAAAAAATATACATCATTTCGTTTTCTAGTTCTAGAATTCTTTACACAAAATAAGTTATAAAAATCACTTTTTGATACGGAAGAAAAGTGAATAAGACACCGTGATATCTTTTATCTCGGCGTCTTATTAATCACATGCCGGTGTATTATCCCGGATTTGAGATATAAATCCGAATCCCTGCAATGACCCTACTTGAACAAACATTTTACTCCCCAACTCCAGACTCCGAAAGTTACGAATATCCCTTCTTATAAATAACAGTTATCTCTGATATAAAACTTGGACCCGAAAGATTATACATCTTACAAGTGCAACATATATAATGATAACACCTGAAGATTTATAATGTGTCACGGCATCTTCTATCAATTAAAATCATAATTAAACCAATCAAAATAACATTTACCGCCTATTCCCAACGTATTATATGAATACAAGCCCACACGCGCACCTTTCCAATCGCCGAACTTTAACGAATAAGCATCTCCACATAAAATAAAATTACAGTTATCAAAACTATAGAACAACTGGCAGCGATTCTTCTTTGCATCCAACATAACACGTAAATAGATTTTTTTACCGGAAACCATCTTTACTTGCTGAACGTCACCATTTTTTTCTAAATACAGATAATTTTTACCTTCCTCACGACTAATGCCAATTCCGTTATAAAGACTGCCTGTGCAGAACAATCCACCTCTTTGTCCATCAGCCAGCGCTGAAAAATCAAGCAACACAGTGGCTGTGCTTAGATACCCCATACATTTTTGAGTTAACATATTGCGAGATTCTCTTAATGTTGCAGCCTTCAAGGCTTTCAAAGCAAGCCAGCCCCTACGCTCATTTAAACTCCAATGAGTATTCACTGGATTATGATTAAACTGCCATTGCAGCCCTAAAGTGTAAGAATTGAAATCATCAGTCGTTTGAGGGTGAGAAACAAGAACACTTTTGCTTACACCAGGCTTTGTCCAAACCTTTACCGGCTCACCTATCCCATTCATATCCATATCCACCCCTATCACGGGCCAATTCTCCATCCAACAAACAGGCTGCAAATGCACGACACGTCCCAAAGGTTCTGTCAATTGGAAATGAAAAAACCACCATTCTCCTTCAGGCGTATCTACTAAAGCCCCTTGATGAGGACCATTTACAGTAGTGTTTCCCTGTTCCAAGACTACTTTCTTTTCGTATGGTCCATAGATATTTTTTGAACGTAAAATAGTCTGCCATCCTTCGCCTACTCCCCCTTCAGGAATGCTTAGATAATAATAACCATGCCGTTTATAAAATTTAGTTCCCTCAGCTACAGGACCTGTATAAATAATTTTCCCATCATCCAACAAAGTTTTACCATCCGGAGTCATACGATGTAGATAAATAGGACCTGCCCCTAACTGGCTACGCCCCATGTAGGCCTGTCCATCCTCATCCCAAAAAGGACAGGGGTCCTCCCAGCCGCCTATATTCTTCACACAATGCAACGGCGTCCACGGGCCATGAGGATCAGTAGCAGTACTCATCATCAGTCCTTCTCTAGGTGTACAAAAATAAATCCAAAATTTACCATCATGAAAACGGATAGCAGGCGCCCAAGATCCTCCTCCATAATTTTCATTATTATCCCATCCGGGAAAATCAAACCGATTATACACTTGACTGATGATTCTCCAGTTCACCATATCATCTGATTCTAACACCGGCATCCCGATATAATGAAAATCAGAGCAAACCATATAATATTTATCTCCCACTCTAATCACATCAGGATCAGAATAATCTGCATTTAAAATAGGATTTATATAAGTTCCATTACCTTGGTCACCCCAAGAAACAGCTTGTCCTTGTACCTTTTCCGACAAAAACAGCAAAACAAACAGAAAAGCCAAAAAGAAAAATCTCATAGTATCATTCATCATTAAAAAAGAAAATTGCCTTCATCATTCCTAAAGATAAATGATAAAGGCAATACACTAAATTATATACAATCAATCCCAAATCATTCAGCTACAACTTCAATTACGCGACTGTTAAGTTGCTGTGCAGTAAACAAATTCAATCCTACATTCATCAAAAATTCTCCTGAGAAAACCTCACCATTACCTGATAAAGAAGAGTTGGCTCCGGGCATTAAGTTAATTTCTTTCACACGATACATTTTGTCTGCATCAAGCCCCTGCAAACGCACCGGCAATATTTTTTCCGCATAACGAGGATGAATATCGAAAGCAAATACCGCTGCTTTATCCTTATCTTTGCCCACATACATAGTAGAGGTATGATTACTACCATAAGGAGAAACTAAACGATACATATCACCTTCCAGAACTACCGGCTTCAAACGGTTATAATTCTGCACAGCAGTACGGCAATAAGTTTCATCATCCTTACTCATATCCGCTAATTTGATATCAAAACCAAGTTTGCACATCATAGCCACATCCGTACGGAATTTCACACTGCTATTCTTATTCCATGTAGTAACATGAGCGCACATTGTCTTGGCTGGGAACACCTGTGAGAATCCCCACTGAATAAATAAACGTTCAATAGGGTCAGTATTATCACTAGGCCAGAATTCTGTAAAATATTTCAAAGCCTCATAGTCTGAGCGTCCACCACCACCGGAACAAAGCATCATCGGCAGGTTAGGATATTTTGCTTTCACACGCTCCAATACATTATACAGGCCACGCACATAATCAATATATAAATGTGACTGTTTATTTTTCAAATAAACAGAGTAAATATTCGTAATAGGACTATTGCAATCCCATTTGAAGAAAGCGATATCAGGATATTTAGTCATCAAATTGTCCACAACTCCGAATACATAATCCTGTACTTTCGGATTGCTCAAATCCAGAACCAATTGGTTACGGAAATAATACTCGTCACGATTCGGAAGATGAATCACCCAATCTTTATGCTTTTCATATAATTCACTTTTAGGATTCACCATTTCCGGTTCAATCCAAATACCAAACTTTATACCTTTTTTCTTAGCCGCTTCCGTCAGATAACCTACGCCGTGAGGAAGTTTATCAGCCGTTTCATCCCAGTCACCTAATCCTTGATGGTCACCACTGCGCGGATACTTGTTGGCAAACCAACCATCATCCAACAAAAACATATCCACACCCAGTTCTACTGCATCATCCATCAGCTTCACCAATTTCGCTTCATCAAAATCAAAATAGGTGGCTTCCCAGTTATTCAACAAAGTCATACGAGTCTGGTTCCCATCCTTCACCTGATACTTACGGGCCCAATCATGGAAATTACGGCTAGCCTGTCCTTTACCTGTAAAACTGTAAGTAAAATAGAAATCGGGAGTACGAAAGATTTCATTCGGTTTCAGACTATATTCCGAAGCATACGGATTAATTCCTGATATAACACGGAGTTCATTCTTATTATCCACCTCGAATACAAAACTGAAATTACCCGTCCATCCTAATGTTCCGACCAACACTTCACCTTGGTTCTCTTCTGATTTTCCATCCAATGAAAGTTGGAAGAAAGGAGAGCAGAACATATTGGCACGTGCTCCCAATTTAGTATCAATCGTTTTTTTACCAAATTCCAAAGGTTGTTCCTTCACATGCGCCTCACTAGCCCAGTCTCCCGAGAATTCAGTCAGGAAATAGTTGTCACGATTCAAGTGCAACATGGAAGACGCGTACTTATGAAGCTGCACAGGTTTCTTTTCCTGGTGGCTGATTTCAGTGAAAGTCTTTATCAAATTTTCTTTCTGATAAGCCACATAATGAAGTTTTACAGTTACAGGATATTTATCATCCTGCATAGTAATCACCACTTCATCTACCCCCGGCGACACTTGATTCCGAGTATGAGAAACATATTTTAATAAAGTAGAAGGATTGCCATCATTATGTACTATATGAATAGCCGGTTCAAAATAATCTTCCATGCCATGAGTAAGGTATGCTTCGCTACCCTGTGGCAAATGGGCAATATCTGTAGCATAATTCAACTTCTTTCCCAAATAACTTTGATATAGACGTCCGTTATTACCAACCCGGTAAATAAGGTCTACATTTTCTGTACTAATTTTAATTACTGGCTTATCTGCCGCTTTTAACATAAATGATATGCATAAAAAACATATCAAGAAGAATAATCTTTCTTTCATGGTATTATTTATCGATTAAAATTATAGTGCAAAAATAGGGAGAGAAGCTCAAAAATCCCTACTCAAATGCGCCATAAAATAAGAATTTTGACGCTTATACCCTCAAAATCATCGAAATCAAGCCTGTATTGTAGGTAAAATCAAGGAAGTCTGCTATCTTTGTTATCCAATTCTAATACATGGATATATGCCACGAATTAAAGAGGGATTTAAAGGAGAACGCGCCATCGTACTTCCTGCTTTTCTGATTGAAGAATTAAAGCAAGATCCGTTAGGCAGCGAACTTTACATTACAGATATAGGATATTATCCTCATGCCTGTTTTCATTACCGGAAACGCAACACCGAGGAAGCAACCGAGTTTATCCTTATTTATTGTATGGAGGGAGAAGGGTGGTTTGAGTTAGACAAACATCGATATGTAGTTACCGCCAACCAATTTTTCATTCTACCTAAACACCAGGCACACGCTTATGGCAGTAATGAGAGAAATCCCTGGACTATTTACTGGATCCATTTCAATGGAACAAAAGCTGCATTTTTCAGTGCCGGTTTTGACCGTCCGAAAGACATCACTCCACAAGAGGATTCACGAATCAAAGAAAGATTAGTACTCTTCGAGGAAATCTACTCGTCCATCAGCTCCGGATATAGCAAAAACTATATGCTTTATGCCACTACCAGTCTTTTCCATTTTTTAGGTTCCATGAAGTTTATTGGTGAATATCGGGATTGCGGTTCTATGCGCAATGGTTGCAGAAGCAAGGATGTGGTGCAAATAGCGATTCATTTCATGCAAGAAAATTTGAGCAAAACCATTCGCCTAGCAGATATCGCTGCGGAAGTAAACCTCTCAGTTTCCTATTTCTCCAATCTGTTTGAAGAAAAGACAGGCTCCTCTCCTCTTCGATATCTTACCTATCTCAGAATACAGGAAGCCTGTCACTACCTGGATTTTACTAACCTAAAAATTAACCAAATAAGTCCCTTGGTAGGCTATGAGGATTCTCTTTATTTCTCCCGGTTATTTACTAAGACGATGGGGATGCCTCCATCAGCTTATAAAGAAAAGAAAAAAGGTTAAGACTTACACCATCTACCAACAGTCGGTCCGGAAAGGGGCAACCGGGAGCCCGTTCTCTCCGTACAAATTACAATCCGGATTATCTGCCCAGCCATAACGTGCAGCAAGAGGGGCAGGAACTTCAGTAGAAGAAAGTATAATTTTTCCATCATGGACCATAGCCTCTGCCGGATAAAATACACGGTCCGGCCCTGCAATAGTAAAGCCTTTTAAAGTTGTACCTTTAATCTGAAATCCATCTTGCTTTTGTCCGAAATCCAATTCCATCTTGTTCCCCTTAATTATATAATTTTGGAATACAGGAGCCGAACTTGAAACATTTTTTCCATAACTACCGGCCAGGGCAACCAAAGCTAAACGGCGTCCCACCTCTTGCTTATTCTTAGGATGAATATCATCAGCCAAACCAATATCAATGGTCACGGCCATACCAACTTGGTCAAGTTTTAATGCTTTAGTTTGCGCTTCACGCAAAGCCGCCCATTCGGAATCCGGCTGTATTTTCTTGGATTCCATAAAATTAGCCAATTGTACAAAATAAAAGGGGAAATCACTCCGCCATTGTCGGCGCCAATCCGTAATGAGAGCAGGAAACAAATCTCCATATTGTTCTGAACGACCTACATTAGCTTCACCTTGATACCATATTACTCCTTTAATGGGAAAAGCAGTCCATGGTTTGACCATCGCATTGAACAGCACCGTAGGATAACTGGAGCTTTGAACAGGAGAAATCGGTGCAGGTGGAAATCCTGTTAAAGAAAGTCCGATACGATATTTCCAATCTCCAGCCAAACTGATCCGCTTTCCATCAGCTTCTACATAAAGGTCCTCCGCCTTGCCATGAATACCGCCTTCTCCACCAAAATCAGAAACACGAACAGCAAGAACCGCCTTACCAGCCTTCACTAGTTTTGCAGGAATGGTATAAGTACGCGGTGTCATATAGCCTGCCCCTCGGGCAATCTCCACCCCATTAAAATAAGTGATATCTTCATCATCAATCATTCCTAAATTTAGTTTTAACGGTTTACCAATCCATTCTGCTGGAATTTCAAAACTACGACGGAACCATACTACTCCATCAAAATTTTTCAATCCATTCTTTTCCCAGTAATCAGGAAGGCACATATCCCACCATTGTCCTTCTGACAAGTCCGGTGCAATCCAGCAAGGCTTATCTTCCTCCATTCCCTTATCTTCCTTAGAAAAAAGAGATTGCCACTCAGAGCGCTCTTGATTATAGGCCTTTTCCATACGAATAGGGTCAAAGTCCAATTGTTCCATCTTAGCCAACTCTTCACGAAAGCCCAGCACCTGTTTCAATGTTTCATAGCTGGTCCACGCTTCAGCAGGCGTTCCTCCCCACGTACAGTCAATCACACCCACAGGGACATTTAATTCTTTCCATAATGAACGGGCATAAAAATAAGCGAGTGAAGAGAATTCAGGAATTGTGGCGGAAGAACATTCCTGCCAACCTCCCATAGTAGACTCCATATCACTCAACGGAATTACTGAAGTATTCTTCTTCACTTGAAACAAACGGATAGAAGGATAATTCGCCTCCGTTATCTCCTGCTCATAATTCATGACTTTCCCCCAACCCGCAACAGGCATCTCCATATTAGACTGACCAGAACAAAACCATACCTCTCCCACCATTACATTTTTTAATTGCAATTTCTTACCATCCGTAAATGTCAACGTATAAGGCCCTCCTGCAGCAGGAGTAGGCACAGACAAACTCCAATAACCGTCCTTATTCACCTGAGTCACATACACTTCATTATTCCAGCCTGTAGTTACCTTTAAGATTTTACCCAATACCGCTTTACCATGAAAAGTAACCTCCGTATTTTGCTGAAGAACCATATTGTCCGTAAAGTAAGCGGGTAAGACCACCTTGGCGTAAGAATTTACATACGCCAAGAGAGAAACACATAAAAACAATATTTTATTTCCCATATTTACCAAATTCATTTGTTCCACTATTATATTCTTCTTTAATCATACATCATCGGAAGCTACACCAATCTGAATTTCAAATTCTCCAAGCTCCACCAACTCGCATCTTATTTATTATTATAAGGTGTTACCAACAATTTATAGGAACCACCTTGCAATAAAGCCTCATCAAAAGTAATACATATATCTTTGGTTTCACCCGGCATCAATGTGAAATAATTGTCATTCATAATAGCAGGAAGAATACGCTCTCCATCCGAGGTCCGAACAGCCTGAACATATACTGCAAACGCCACACCTTTTGCAGACTTTAGGTGAGCTATAGCTGCCCGAATCTCTGCCTGACCATTTTTACGCAACAATTTAGAAGAAACTTTCAATTCGGCTGCCGGCAAAGTATTCAAAGCCGTAAAGTCCAAACGGTCGTTGCCACGCCAATAATTGTTTTCAGAAACAACCTTTCCTGATTTATCTTTCAACGTCAGGCGGATAAAATGTACATCGCTCAAACCCTCACTAGGCTGTGTTCCACCCAATACATCAAAACTCCATAATGAATAACCAAACCACCAACCTAGTTCCGTCCCAAACATACGTACATAACGGGCATCAACTTCGGGGAAAGTAATTTCATCTATTCCTCCACGTCCTTCATCAGTTTTATATACTTCTTTCCAAGTCTCGGCGTCATCTGACACTTGAATCTTATATCCTTTACCAAAAGATGCCTCCCAATTCAAGCGAACCCCACCTACGGGTTGCACACTGCCCAGATCCACATAAAGCCATTCATTTTCCGCTTTTGCCGCTGCCCAACGGGTATCTTTTTTCCCATCCGTAGCATCTGAAGGCTGTCCATAAGTGGTACTTGAAGCAAAGGTCGGTTTATTTAATGACAAATTTTTACGCTCTTTATTGAAATCTATCGTAAAACATTGCACAGTAGAATTGCTAGGAGAGTTCACAATAGCTGATTTTGTATAAGCCTCCACAGACTTTCCATCCAGATTGTAAACTTTTACTTCAGCAGTCAAACCTTCCATATCACATGCTGTGGTATTAGCAATCTTCACACCGTCCGTCACAGGATTCCAAAGAATATGCACCGGTTCACAGGCTGATTTTGCTCCCCAAAAGGCTCCTGTCAAATCATAATAATAGTCATAAGTTTGCCAAACCATAGACGGATATGCCGACTGTCCCATCCAAGTCATGATACCTGATGCATCCTCCCACATACGATCCAGCCAACCCTCATACATAGCCTTATTAGATTCAATATTGACAAGCTGAGCCTTACGGCAATAATCTTCAATCCCTTCGGGCTTGCCAAAACCTTTGGTTATAGAAGCATCATAACGATCGGGAGCTGCATTAAAAGCATTTTGGCCAAAATAGTGCTTGTTCCACATTTCATCACGAGGCCACCAGTTCTCCTTGGGCATAAATTTCTTGAAGCTTTCAAAGGTAGGAACTACAGCTGTGCCAATTTCTGTACGAAATCCCCAGCCACGCGCCGGATCTCCTTCCAAGCCATCAGGATATTTAGTAAAATAAAAGCGAGGCTCAAATGCTCCCCACGGACCACTACCGGTCAAGCCCTGAGCATGGGAGTTTGCTTGAAAATAACGATCACCTCCATCAAAGGTCCTAATATTTTCCGCCATCCATCCTTCTAAAGGAGGCTGAGGATTAGATTCATTATCGCCACACCACACGGCTATACTAGGGTGATTACGCACACGTTTTATTTTCTCCATCATATTATTATTGAACACATTGAGGTCATAAGGCAAATTCGGATTAGAGTTTATCCAAAAATCATCCCATACCATAATGCCATATTTGTCACATGCCTCGTAGAATTCATCATCTGTAACAGAGCCGAGCCAATTACGTATCATATTAAAATTCATTTCCTTATGCAGGCGGACTTTGGTATCATATTCCTCGCCACGGCAACGAAGCATATATTCAGACATCCCCCAATTCGCTCCCTTAACAAATACCGGAATATCATTAATATAAATATGGAATGTATTGCCCTCTTTATCATAAGAATATTTCTTTATACCAAAAGAAACATCTTTCGTTTCCGAAACTCTTCCATCCACCATCACCTCAAACTTACAATGATAAAGATTGGGTTCTCCATACCCATTTGGCCACCACAGACGCGGCTGGTCTATACACAGTTGTGGAAAATAGCGTTTGTCAAACTTCACCTGTTCAGTAGTATGGGCATTCACGTCTAATTCTTTTTGAAAAACAATGTTTCCTGGGGTAATTGTTCCGCGCACCAATACCTTCGTCTTTTCTACCGAATTATTCTTGACATCAAGCGCCACACTCAAATCCGCTCTGGCACGGGTAGGTAAATTAGTACGTATCCAAGGATCAATTAAAGTAGCTGTTCCCGTATTAGTAAGAAATACCTTATCGGTTATACCACTATTCAACCCCGGCACATAAGGCATCCAATCCCATCCGCCACTAGACAAATAGGTTGGACTGCCCTGATTAGCCAATGGAGTATCAGGCATATGAACAAGTACAGCCAATACATTTTCTTTATCACGATTTACTATTGAAGTAACATTAAAATGTCCACGATGCATAAACCCATCCAGTTTACCTAATAATGTTCCATTCAGATAGACTTCCGCACGACGGTTTACCCCATTAAAATTCAACCATATCAATTCTTTTGTAAAATCAGCAGGAACACGGAATGTAGTACGATACCAAAAGCTACAGTCGTATTTGTCGCGATTTACCTGATGAATATTGTCACCAAAGTTAGGATCTTTCTCCAGCCCTGCTATTACATACGAATTAAAAGCTGTTCCAGGCACAACAGCATCTACCCAAGCAGAAACATTGTATCCGTTTCCACAAAGTGACTTCACATCCGTTCCGACTTCAGCCTGAGGCTTTAACTTCCATTTCATTTGTGGGTTATCGCTATGTAAATACACAGTTTGAGCATGCAGTACTTGCATACATCCCAGTAGGGCTAATACAACCCATGTTTTTTTTACGTTTTTCATATTATAGTCTTTTCATATTTATCAATCATCTATTTCTCTTTTTGCACCTGAAAACTAAACAAGGTGCAATGCTCATAAGCTTTCTCCGGTAACACCAGGCAAGAAGGAAAATCCGAATGAGAAGGAGTATCCGGATAAAATTGTGTTTCCAAACAGATGGCTGTATCCGGTCGGTCATAATATCCCGCTGTATACAAAAGAACAGCAGGCAAATCAGTCATCACTGTCATTTTTCTTCCTGTAACAGGTTCATATAAAGAAGCAGCCTCTAACATCTCCTCAGACATTTTATCTTTCAATATATAGCAATGATTATATCCTTTATTCCAAAGTAATTGCTCATGATCAGCATATAAGTCTGCACCTACCGGTTTTAGGGAAGTAAAGTCAAACGGAGTATTTTTCACCTTCATCTTTCTTCCCGTAGGAATGAACGCCGAGGTAGTATCCAATATCCGGTCAGACGAAATATGCAACCGATGCTCTGTTATCTTTTTTCCATTTCCGCGCAAATTGAAATATGCGTGATTAGTCATATTGATGTAAGTAGCACAGTCTGTTTCCGCATAATGCCGTACAGAAAGTTCATTGTCCTCATTGAAACGATAGTCTGTTATCACATGGATATTTCCCGGGAAACCTCCTTCTCCGTCTGGCGAATACAGACTAAAACGGATGCCATCCGGTAATTCTTCCCATTGCCACACCTTGTTATGAAAGCCGGAAAAACCTCCATGATTGGTATTATTCCCATCATTAACTTCCAAATGGAAGGTTTTCCTATCTATTGTAAAAGAAGCATCAGCAATACGATTGGCAAATCTGCCAACAGTTGCTCCCATATAATAAGAATCTTTCAAATAATCGGACAAGGTATCATAACCGATCAAAATATTGGCTAATGCTCCCTGAACATCGGGTACTGAAGCTGTAATCCAACGTGCCCCCCAATTAGTGAATTCCATATAAGCTCCCGAGGAGTTCATTACGGTAAATCGTAATACAGGTTTTCCGTCAGAGGTATAAGTTTCTATTTTATGTATTATTTTCATATTATTCCAAATTTCAGAAAAAGAAAAAGCATCAGGTAGGAAGCAGATGTTTCCTCCTGATGCTTCTAATTTATATGGATAGAAACAATTTATTTGCTATATCCCGGATTCTGATCTTCAGGGCCGAATGCATCATTTGTTTTAATTTCAGTATCAGGAATAGGATAGCGCTTATGGAAATCTTGAATTGTCCCTGATTCTTTTGCCCAACGGTTACGTTCTTTTATCAATTCTACAAATTTATTAGTACGAAGCAAATCAATACGTCTCCAACCTTCGAAACAAAGTTCACGCAAACGTTCATCCATTACTTTATCACGGAATTCATCTTTGCTCATTCCCGAATTCCATTTCTTATCTTCTGGCAAGTTTCCTCCCCATGCACGAGTACGAATTTGATTATTCACGATCTGTACTGCTTCCGAAGTCTGTCCTAATTCATTCAGACATTCAGCATGCAATAATAATATATCAGCATAACGAATCATTGAAAAGTTCTTACCAGAATTCCACATGTTATTAATGCCAAGCCCTGAAAGAATATCTGTACGATAGTCTTCATATTTCTTTATATGCGGTTCCAATTCATCTGTAGTTCCCGTCCATTGAGTCTTTGACAAATCAGGAGTTACATATTCAAATGTTCCATCTTCTGAATATTTATTAGTATAATACGTAAAATCATAACGCAATGCTTCTTCTTTACGCAAATCTCCATCTTCCCAAATGCCACCTTCTTCTACCGTCTTATAAGCAAAAGGAGTCGGAACTAGAAAGTCGTAACCAGAGAAAGAGCATCCCTGACCAAACCAAGAGTCACATGCACGAGAACCACAATCAAACTCCCAATAATTACAATCAGGATATACATTATTAAATTGCAACTCAAACAATGACTCTTTTGTATTAGGATTATCATAACGATACAAGTCAGCATAATTATTCAGCAATTCATATCGCCCCATATTAATAATAGTCTTAAAACATTCATCAGCCTTGGCAAAATCCCGTAATCCTGTCTCTTCCGGAGCTGCCATATAAGCCTTTCCTAACATGGCCCATGCAGCCCCAACAGTAGCACGCTGCGGTTCACTATTATAAGACTCAGGCAAATTATTGGTAGCAGTAATAAAATCATTAATAATATATTCCCATACAGTCTTTAAAGGTTGACGTCCCAAGCCCAATTCATCAGTACGGTTCATATCTATCACAGGGATTTCACCCCAATACATACTTAATTCAAACATTAATAAACCACGAATAAAGCATGCCTCTCCCATCAACTGTTTAGCACGTTCCGGTTCTTCAGTGGTCATACCCAATGCATATATAGCTTTAGCAGCTGAAACGACAGCCGGCCAACGGTTGTTCCAAATAGAACTAACCTGAGTAGATGTAGGATTCAACTGTCCATTATATTTATCCATACCGGCTTGATCGCCTGAAGAAATCAACTGATAATTACCCTGCTGTGTTTCATCTGTCCCCAAATAAGGCATCAATCCATTACGTCCTTCTTTACAGCCCCTATAACTCTTATACAATCCAAGAACTAAAGGTTCTACATTATCTATTTTTTCAAATACTTGTTCTTCAGTCAAAGATCCCGTAGGTTCTACCTGCAAAAAATCCGAGCAAGAGGAGGTTTTCAGTGCAAAGGTCAAAGCCAAAGCATATATCGCACTATATCTATATATCTTTTTCATTGTTGTGTTTTCTTTTAAAGTTAGACTATTTATTCTATCCTTCCATTAAAAAGCCAAATTAAGACCAAAAGTATACATACGTGTAGGAGGATACCAATCACCAGTTTCCGGATCATAACCATTATAATTAGTTAAGCAAAAAAGATTAGAACCAGTGGCATAAACACGCAGGTTAGCCAGTTTCAGAGCATTTATCACTTTAGTTGGGAAAGTATAGGCCAATGTCAGAGCAGACAAACGCAAGAAAGAAGCTTTCTGTACACTAAAATCCATAGAACTTGCACCATAATGATTATAATCAAAGCCAGCCAACACACGTGGAAATTCAGCATCTGTATTTTCAGGAGTCCAACGATCCAACAAATCCGTTGATGCGACTCCAGATCCAGTACTTCCAATCAAAGTTTCATACCAAGGACTCAATTTTTTAGCCCCATAAGAATAACTGAATACTGCATTTAAAGACAATCCCTTCCAAGAAAAATCTGTAGAAAAACCGCCATAAAACTTAGGATCAGTGGAACCAATTACAACACGGTCATTTTGATCTATCTGTCCATTATTATCATAATCCAACGGATACAAATCACCAGGATTCACATTATATCCATTCCAATTTATTTTATTCAAACGATCCATATCAATTTCTTGGGCGATTCCACCTGTTTTCCAAATATAAATTGTGTTACGAGACTCACCAAGGAATAAATTACCTTCTTTTTGAATATTACGATCACTATCTACATTATATACAACATCATTATCACCATATAATTGAGTTACCTTATTTTTATCCATAGACAATGTAGCTGCAAAATTCCATTCAAAATCTTTAGCTCTTACCAAATTGGCATTCAAAGCAAATTCCAAACCTTTGTTTTCAATCGCACCTATATTTTCAATAGTACTGCTGAAACCAGTAGTCGTAGGCAACGAATGGCTCATTAACAAATCCTTATTTTTTATCAAGAAAGCATCAACAGACAAACGCACTCTATTCTGTAAGAAAGCCATATCTACTCCTAAATTCCATTGTTTTTGTTTCTCCCAACTAATATCTGGAGTACCACGTCGCCCATTGGAAACAAAAGAATTCGTATAACCTGTATCGGAAGTACCCGTATAGCTGACATTATATAAAGATAAATAGGCAAAATCATCAATATTCTGATTACCAACGATACCAAAACCAGCACGTAACTTTAACTGATCAAAAATCGTCTGATTTTTCATGAACTTTTCTTCTGTAATATTCCAAGCTGCAGACACAGACGGAAAAATACCCCACTGATTTCCTTTAGCAAATTTAGAAGAACCGTCGTAACGCGCTGTCGCCGTCAATAAATATTTACCCGCATAGTTATAGTTAACACGAGCGATATAAGATAATAATGTTTGCTCGGACCAAGCTGTACTTAAGCCGCGCTGATCTTTTTTATAACCAGATCCCAAACTATGATATCCAAATAAATTAGTGCCAAACCCTGTTGCCGTAGCATTAATATAATTATACATAGTCCGTGTAGCACTGGTACCAACCATCGCATTCAACTTATGTTTACCGAAAGAGGCTTCATAAGACAATGAATTATCCCATTGCCATACAGTACGTGTATCTCTATCATCTTTGGCTTCACCTTGTGTTCCATAACGTTCCGACTCATAAATATCATTCGGGGTATATTTATTTTGCTGCTTTTGAGCATAATCAATAGAGAAAGTAGAACGCAAGTTTAATCCTTCAATAGGATTGATATTAATATAATTAGAGCTCAACAAGCGATTATACACCAAATCATTATCGACTTTCAAAGAACGTAATGGATTAAAATTATTTTGGTCAAAAATACCTTGCCAATTTAAAGTTTCAATCTCATCAGAAATTTCCAACATCGGATTAGCACAACGTGCACGATTCATTACTCCATCATCAACCAACGTGTTCTCGGTACGTGTAAAAGTTGTATTAGTACCTACTTTCAGCCAGGATTTAATCTGTTGATCCGCATTAATACGTCCTGTGTATTTTTCTTGTTCAGACTTCTCAATTACACCTTTATTGTCTGTATAACCAAAACTAATATAATAAGAACCTTTATCATTGCCATTCGAAAGACTTACTACATGATTGTGTTGTACTCCAGTACGGCTCACAGCATCTAGCCAATCATAATTTTTATTATTGTTGTAGGCATCGAATTCATAATCAGCAAAAACAGTATTCGATCCCATTATCACATCATTGATATAAGCATTGACATCTCCATCAGGATTTGTTTGCATATAACCATTCGTATAGGCCTCCTTTCTAAGTTCAAATAATTGACGAGTATTCATAGTTTTTGGAGTATTAGCATAGGTCTGAAAGCCAATCCAGCCATCATAAGAAACTTTACCTTCGCCTTTTTTACCCTTCTTAGTTGTAATAACAACAACACCGTTGGAACCACGTGAACCATACAGAGCTGTAGCTGATGCATCTTTCAAGACCTCAATAGAAGCCACATCATTCAAATTGACTGCATTAAATCCAGAGAATGAATTATCCATAACCATACCATCTACGACATAAATAGGGTCTGTAGATCCATTAATTGTATTAATACCACGAATTTTAATAGATGCATCATCCGTAGGACGCGTAGGTTGAGAAATGAACACACCTGCGACACGACCTTGAAGAGCTTGATTTACATTTGTTACTGGTTTTTCTTCCAATACTTTAGAACTAACACTGGCAACAGCTCCCGTCAAATCACTCTTCTTCATCGCAGTGCCTACAACAACCACTTCATCTAATGTTTCAGTATCCTCCGACATCACAACTTTGACTGGTTGGTTACCCATTATTTTAACATCTTGTGCAACATATCCTATATAAGAAATATGCAATGTTTCCCCTTTCTGAACTGATAATGTAAATTTACCATCAAAATTGGTAATAGTCCCATTGGCTGTACCTTTTACCACTACACTTGCACCAATGATAGGTTCGGATGTAACATCCACCACCTGTCCTGTAACCGTTATGTTCTGTGCTAGCATATTGCAGCAACAAAACATGATAAGGATTAAATTAATAAGCCTAATTCTTTTCATAATTTGTAAATTTAAGTACGATTTAAAGTTTATATTGGTTTATTCTTCCACTTTGAAAATTACAACATCACATGCAGGAACCGTTACTTCCAGATTGGTTTTAGCAGTACTTTCAATGCCACTCCATAATTCTTTCAGCCTATATTCCTTTGACGAATCCAACCCCAGACGCTCTAAAGCTGTAGTCATCTGCAACTCTTGATCCATATAGTTGAACACAGCATAATAAGCCTTACCATCCTTATCCATGCGTACAAACTGATTTTCTGACTTTTCACCATTCCCATCTACAGGATGGAAAGATTCCCCATTGGCTATAGCATTGATCTCAGCATTAGTCAGATATTTCATCGCCTTCTCCTTCACTTCTTTAGAACCGCCTTTGCTGAAATCATCTCCAGCAATGAAAATTCCTGTAATGACCCCCGAAGTAACACGCGCTCTGTTCTCACCATCTGTAGCATCACGCAATACAATATGGTCAGGATCATTAAACTGATAAACCTTATCCTGCCACCAACCGTATGAAAGTGCATTCAAGGTATATTCAGTATCCTTCATCTTATTCCACGCATCACAAGCAATTCTTCTAGACTGAGCATAATGAGCAGGAAAAACAGGAGAAATAGAAAGATTGATATACATATCGCCAAAATATTTGTCAAGCAATTGCATTCCATAGTTATATCCCTGAATACCTGTTTGTATTTCCGGATTATACCATTTGTCAGCCTCCATCGCCCCATGTGTCATAAAATCCATTTTCACATATTCAAAACCTGCCCGATGAAAGAGTTCCGATGTACGCTTCATCATAGCTTCAATAGCTGGATGGGTAGGATCAACAGCATACGCTCCGTCTAATTCCTGCGGTTTTCCATTTGCATAGAGATACACATCTTTATATTTATACCCCGGAATTTCTTTTATTTCACGTTCAGGATTTTTAGCCCAATCAGTAAACGGAGTCCAATAAACGCCGGCTATCTGACCGTTTGCCTTACATCTATCCACAAAAGCTTTCAACTCCTCTTCTGAAAAACTATTCCAACCAGAATCCAAACCTGTATAAACCAGATTATCCGAATTCACAAAATGATGGGACTGCAAATTCTCTTTATAAAAATCAGAAACTTCCAATGCTTTCGGATAGGTCAGATTAAATTGCAACGCTCCCCAGCTGTTCCAGCCAAAAGGAACAGCTTTATCCCAAGCTTTGGGCGGAGCAATCACAGCATTAGCCTGAGCGTATTCTTCCATGCCTTCACGCCAGTCTTCAAAAAATCCTACTAAAATCTTAGGCGACTTGATTGTCGTACCTTTCAATGCACCGTGAGGTTTCGAATCACGCGTTGTCTTATCAGCAACACCCCCATAACATACCAATGAACCTACATTATATATATTACCTTTACCTATTGTTATACCTGTTTTCCAAGAATCGTGTTCCACAGAACCTATCACCATAGCTTCACGATCATCATTATTAAATATGGCAGTAACTTCATAACTAGTCAATTCTGTAAATGTGAGCGGATGAGATTGGTATCTGATCCAACAGTCATTATCGAAAGGAATGAAAAGCGCACGATTATTTTCACCCAGGTTCAGGACTTCAGGCATTCGGTCCACATTGACCGGCGCCATATAATTCGAAGCCATTTCAGACGTACTTTCCAAAGTAAAATCTGTCAACACATAATCCTTTGTCGGATATACATAAAAAGATTGAACCAGTACAGGCAAATTATTCCCAGTATAAGTCACCTCATAATGATACCCTTCTCCAAAATGATCATTGATTTTTTTTGTAGAAACATGATGCTTTGCATAATCACGAGTCGAAACAACACTGTCGGCCAATTTATAAGCTGCATATACATTATCATAAATAAGCTTAGAGCCTTTGCTGATATCAATACCATTAGCGTGAGCATCGTACTCCAAAGACCATTCACCGACATTTAGATTTGCATTTTCAGTACACCCGGACAAAATAAGACCGGAAACACTCAATGCAGAAACACAGAGAAACAATGATTTTAAAGTTAACCAATTATTCTTCATAATATTATTAGTTTGTCAAAGAGATAAATCTACTTAAGGTTTGCTTTACTGTTCGGAATTCTTTTCCTTTCAAGCATGGTCAAAAGTAGGCATATCTTGACAACCTGTTAATATACAAACGCAGCAATAAATAGGATTTTTGCAGCAATGACTCATCTGCGTCCGAAGAATCCGCAAATGTGTCATTTTTTGCTGCATTTCTTTCAATCAGAGATTCTCCGTCAAATCTATTTTAGCTTTTTCCTTGGATGTTTGATACTGTTTCTCAAACTCTTTCGGAGTCATTCCGAATTGTTTCAGGAATAATTTACTGAAATAAGATGAAGAGTTTATTCCTACCATATAACAGATATCCCCAATACGGTATTTACCTTCCTGAATCAATTCGGCCGCTTTTTTCAAACGGATCAACCGAATGAAATCTATGGGTGAAAGATTAAACAGAATCTTTATTTTCCTCAATAAGCTGGAACGGCTCATACATAAGATATCAGCCATACGTTCCACATTGAAATTTTCATCTGAAATATTCTCTTGAATTACATTAATTACTTTATTCATAAATTCTTCATCCGCCTTGTTCATCTGCATATTATGCACAGGAAAAAAAGGACGTTTAGAGAATGCCTCACGTTCTTTTCTACGATTGCTGAGTAAAGACAAAATCTGACTCTTCAAATAATTGAAAGAAAAAGGTTTCTCCACATAAGCTTCCGCTCCTATCTTCAATCCGTTAATTTTACTCTCCAAATCATTCTTGGCGGTAAGGAAAATAACCGGAATATGACACAAATCAATATCCCCCTTTATTTCCTTACATAATTCATAGCCATTCATCACCGGCATCATTATATCACTGATTACCAAATCTATGTGATTACTACGTAAAACATCCAACGCTTCCTGTCCATTCACAGCAGTTTCCACCGTAAACAAAACTTCCAATCGTTCAAAGATAAAAGATCTCATACTTTCATTGTCCTCTACTAACAATAAAGTATAACCTTTCATCTGGTCTGTTTCTGTTGATGTTTCCTCATCCAATACTTCTATATTTTGCTCCACTACCTTCTCTATTTGCTGCCTTACTTCCTCTTTATTCAAAGGAATGGTCAAAACAAATGTATTCTCCGGTTGTTCTATATCCAAATAAAGCCTGCCTTTATGTAAAGTGGCTAGCGAACGAGCTAAAGGTAATCCTATGCCTACTCCCATCCGAACTGTATCCTTCTTCTCCATCTGATAAAAGGGTTCAAAAATCTGTTGGCTGGACGCTTCAGGTATCTTTTCTCCGTCACTGACAATACGAACTGTAAAATCAGCTTCATCTTGGAATAAATCTATCGTAATGGTATGACGGGCATATTTCAAAGCATTATTCAACAAATTACTCAATACTTTTGTGATAGCCTCCTTATCTATGGCAGCCATAATTCTTTCTTGGGGAATATGCTGCAATAACTCTTTCTGCTTTTGCAGAATAGTAGGCTCAAAACGAGCAATCGTTTCATTCAGCAATGCCGTTACATCAACCGTTTCAAATTTCAGTTCAAATTTGCTCGCCCCTATTTTCTGAAAATCAAGCAACTGTCCAGTCAAATCTAATAATCTCTTGGTATTCTGCCCGATTACTTTCAAATTCTTATTCAATTTCTGATCCTTGATATCCATTTCCTCAATTGCTTCCAACGGACCATTTATCAATGTCAAGGGCGTGCGCACCTCATGAGCTATTTCAGTAAAGAAACTGACTTTTGATTCATAGAGTTCTTTCTCCTTCTCAATTTCAAATAACTTCTGCTTTTCTTCCATCTGTTTCTCTTTGCGTCTTCTATACCAAAAGAACCAGCAAAGTACGACACAGATTCCCCATATAATATACAGAAAATAAGCCCAGACGGACTGCCACCAAGGAGGCAGAATAACAATGGATAAAGACCGGGTAGCATAAGGACCTTCTTTGGCACTATTGGTAGCCCGCACTTGCAAGATATAATCTCCCGGAGGCAGTTTAGCGTAAGAAATATTCTGATTACTCGCTGCCCGTATCCAGTCTTTGTCCAACGGAACTAATTTATAATAATACTGATTGGACTCCGTAGTAGAATAACTTAATAAAGCAACATCGAAACTAATATTTGCCTGATCATAAGGTAATATAATTTCATCTGTATGTTCTATACACTTTTTCAAAGGAGAATTAGGAGTGTGAACTGTTATTTCCTGATTATAAATGCTGAACTTTGAAATATAAACAGGTGGTAAGAAATTTATTTTCTCTGAAGAGTTAGGATCAAATGCAATCAATCCGTCTATACCACCAAAATAAAACTTACCGTCCTCACCCTTCAAAGCTGACTTATAATTAAACTGATTCCCTAATAGACCATCTTTAGTGGTATACACCCGTATATCTTTTGATTCCGGATTAAATCTAACCAGTCCACGATTTGTTCCAAACCATAAATTTGATTGTTCATCTTCCAAGATCTTATAAGCCACATCATCTGGTAAACCGTCTTTGATAGAAAAAGTAGTAAAATCATCCGTTTGAGAATTATAACAACAAATACCACCACGATCCGTAGAAATCCAAATACGGCCTTTACAATCCTGCATGACAGAACTCACAGAATTAGAGCTCAATGTATTTTCCTTACCTTCCTCATGAGTATACTTTTTAAAAAGATTCTTATGGGGATCATACTTCCATAACCCACTTCCCATGGAGGCGAACCACATCATTCCATCTTTATCTTGAAATACATCAAAAATCCAATCAAATCCCACTTCTTCCACTTTGTCAAAATGAAAACTTGTAGGAGCAGCTTTATAAAGTCCCCAGCCTGTACCAATCCACTTATATCCTTCATTATCTATAAAAAAAGTATAAACACTTCCTTCTCCTATATTTAACTCCTCAGGAGTATAATGACAAACTTTATTCTCGGGTAATTGAATCACATCCAATCCTTGCTTAAACAAGCCACAGAACAATTGGCTTCCTTTGACAAACATTCCCAAAGTAACCATATAGTTCCCTTTATCATAATCGTTCAATCTCAACCGCCTTACCTTTCCGGAAGCAATATTTAATATGTTCACCCCATCATCTTCAGTGCCAATCCATATGTTACCCTTATTATCAGAAGCTATCTCTCTTACCCGTTTCGTTGTTAATGAGTTCCCATCACTCCCAGGTACATATTTATCAAACAATAAATCATGATGAGGCAGATAATCCACCCCGCCAAACATGGTTCCCAGCCAAATTCCCCCTTCCCGATCTCGGTAAATAGTATAAATAATCTTATCTGACAAACTGAACGGACGCATCAGATCTTGCTTCAAATGAACTATTTTATTCTTCCTCTCATTTACAACAAACAAACCTTCGTGAGTTCCCACCCATAGTTCATTGTCAAAACAGGCTACATTACGTACAAATGTATGGTTAGCCTCCGGTATATCTATTTTTACCAGCTGATTCGTACCGGGATTATATTTCATTAGTTCCCCTTCATGAATAGCCATTGCAATCCAATCACCATAATTACAAATAAAATTAATATTCTTTCCCTTTAACGAACGCCCGGTTTTATCAACACAATATTGTTCAAATTTATCCGTATTTCTATCATATCGAAAAAGTCCGACTCCCCATGTACCAACCCAAACATCACCATCAGGGCGTACCAAAATACAATCCGGAGCTTCTGTTTTAAAATGCTCTTTGTTGGTTACTTCATAAAAATAAAGCTTCTCATCCTTATAGCGAAAAACTCCCTGATCAGGAATTACAATCCAAATATTCCCAATAGAATCCGCCACAATATTAGATACCCAATTATTCATATTCACCCCTTCTTCTGTTTCCATATTCATTGCCGTGAATATATCCAAGGCAGGATTATAACGATAGACTCCTCTATCCGTTCCTACCCATAACTGACGTTCCTTATCTTCAAACAAAGCAGAAATATTATGGTTTCCCGTACCGGCTACATAGTCATCACAGTTCATCTGTACAATAGAAGTTCCATCAAAACGGTTCAAACCATTTTTTGTACCAAACCACATAAACCCGTAACTATCCTGAATGATAGCCTTCACATTACTTTGTGATAGTCCATTCTCACCCGTTATATGAGAAAAATAAAAATTGGACAATCCCCTATCAACTGCCTGTAATGTAAATACAACATACAAACAACATAAAATGAGCAAAGTCTTTTTCATAGCTTGTTCAAAATTTGAGTCAAAGATAAAAGAAAAAAAGGATAAATAATGCCAATATAAAAGAAATAGAGGGTTGCCCCTCTATTTCTTTTCACGAATGACTATTACAAATCCCCCACCAGAAGCCATAAACATTTCAATAATATTCTTATTATCTATATCCATTATTTTATGTTCGTATAAATTAGCATTCTTGTTACTTCTTTTTTTATCCTGAAAAATTTCAATGGTATATTTCTTATCCTGAGGCAGGAAAGAGCAATCCACCTGAATTGTTCTCTCTCCCCAAGCATTCAATCCGCCTATATACCAAGTATTTCCTTTCTGCTTGGCCAACACGGCATATTCGCCCACACGGGCAGCTAAGGGAATCGTCTGATCCCATGAAGTCGGTACTTCCGCTAAATACTTTAAAATATCAGGATACTTACGATACTCATCCGGAGAATCACATAAACTGGCAAATGGTGCGGAAAGTACAACAAACAAGGCCAATTCATGTGAACGAGTCCCCAATGAACTAGGCAACCCCGGATCGATCGGCTTAAATTTCTCCAATGTGCTGTTACGCATCGAACCCGGAGTATAATCAATTCCACCTCCCAGCATACGGGCAAAGATACATTGAAGCTGATAATCCGGATTAGAAGTGGTATCCCACTTAAAACATTCCGCACATCGCATGGCTTCATAAGAAAGGATATTAGGATATGCCCGATGAAGTCCGGTAGGCTTGCTGCATCCATGAAAATCCACCATAAGATGCCGCTCAGCACAAGCCTTTGCCAGATTTTCATATTGAGGGATTATTTGGGCATCATCACGATCAAAAAAATCTATTTTTACCCCAACAGCACCCCATTTGCTGATAGAATCCAAATAACAATGCGGATGTTGGAATAAAGTAGCAGCAACAGTCCAAAGCCATACACCTACTTTTTTTTCTTTTCCATAGCGTATCACCTCTTTTATATCAATATTCTTATTCAAATCAGCATGATTAAAAACATTGCTCCAACCGGCATCGACCAGCAGATAAGGTATCTTGTTTTCGGAAGCGAAATCAATATAATACTTGTACATCTGCGTCGAAAGGTTTTGATGACCGGAAGGGAAAGGAGCTTTTTCCAAAATAGCACAATGCCACCATTCCCAAGTTGCTTTACCAGGACGAATCCAATCCGTATCCTTTATTTGTTGGGGCTTGGCCAGTAAGTAAATCATTTCATTAGTCAGTAGTTCCTTATCATCCTTGGCTACAATAGCTATACGCCAAGGGAAAGCATGATTACCAGCAGTACGTGCTAAATAATTCTCCCTCTCTTTAACTACCGTAATAAAATTTCCCCAACTGCCCATCTCTATTTTTTTAGGATAGGCCGCCCAATAACCTTTCATCTTGCCATCTTCCTTACGAAGATACATACCCGGATAGTTATTCAAATCTGATTCAGCCACCACAACACGCACATTCTGCATCTTGTTTGTAAATAAAGTTGGTGTAATACCATATTTATGTTCTTCTATTTTAGAAATGCCCTCGTAAAGCACATTGCTCAACTCCCAAGCTGTAAAATCAGTTGTTTCGGGTAAAATAACTGCCGGATCATCGCCCAGATTAAAAGAAGCTTCTTCATCAGCTACAATCAAAGAATCCTGCTCCGGAAGATTTCCACAAAAACGATATGCCATTCCTTCATTATACATCCGGAATATAACTGAATAACCATCCTTGAATTTCAAAGAAAGTTCATTATAATGGTCTGTTAATTCACGATAGTTACCAGCTACCGGATAAACCTTCTCGGAAGTACTCCTTGTAGAAGTTCCTACCACTTCACCATTCTTTCCCCATATATTTCCATTTTCCATCGTCATACAAATAGCAGAGGGATGAATGACAGGCTTACCTTCCAAACTTAAAGAATATTGTAATACCCTTCCATTCTCTATAGTAAGTGCCAATTGCCCGTTTGGGGATGATAATTCATAAGCTGACGGTGTTTGTGCCTGTGCAAAAACGCACAGACACCATGTTACCAACAAAAGGAAAATATTCTTTTTTTTCATACGGCACACAAGTTACGATGGATTTGTCCACCTTGATGATTAATATCCAATTCTCGCACCTTATCCAAAAAATCAATGGCTTTTCCCATTTCACGCAATCCTAAACAACCCAGTCCCATCACATAATTGCAATGAATGCGGTTACGTTTATCCAAGTCATCTTCCCAAATAGCCAAATCAGGCAGAGAAACAGCAAAATAATCAATCCGGCAGTGGTCAAATAAATGCTTTTCACCATGCTTTATCAATTTGTTAAAGCAACCGCACGCCTTGTCTTCCCTGCCCAATGCACGCCATGCCAAACCTTGATAGAAAATCTTGTCGGGCTGTTGGTCATTGTAAAAGAAAGCCTGTTGTGGTTCTGACGAGCCAATGGTTGCTTTGGTGAAGCAATCTATAGCTTGTTGCTCATTTCCCAATCCACGAAGCGCCTCACCTTTATAATACCAGATATCATTCTCTTCAGCATTTGCCAATTTTCCCTCACCCAAATTAAATGGATAAACATTCGTTTCATCCAAAAGGACTAAAGCATCGGCATAACGTTTTTCACTTAAAGCAATCTTTGCTAATTCTATACGGCACAATACATATTGTCCGGTGATTTTTCCTTCTCCTCCTTCCCATGGATGGAAATTACGTGCGGCAATCAATTCTTTTGCTTCAGTATAGCGCCCTAGTTGATTATACAAAGTGATACGCTCAATGGACAGATCATCACGCTGTTCCACTTCAGACAGATGTGCTTCCAAAAAAGCCAAACGTTCTGTATGAGGTCGGCCTAAACGTTTATAAAGTTGGTCCAACTCCATTAATATACGAGAATCGTGCTCATCCAATGCATAAGCTTTTTCCAGAGTTTCCAAAGCCCTTTGTTTATCATTACGCTTATTATAATAAGCTAAAGATAAATTACGCCATACGGTAGGGAATGTTGGCTCTATAGCAGCCGAATGTTCCCAACAAGCAATAGCATTATCATACTGACGGTTAGCATACCAAAAGTTTCCTAAACTATATGCCGCTTTTGCTCCATGAATATTCAAACGTACGGCATCTTGAAGAATCAATACTTCTTCTATACGATTCGGGAAACAATATGAATGATTTTCCTTTTCTGCTCGCTGATAATATTCCAATGCTTTACTCTCATCTCCCTTACAGGTATGGAAATACCCCATTGTATAATAAACGACAGGATATACTTCTGTAACTCCGGTTACGTAGCATTCCAACAAAGAAAGAGCTTCCTCGTACAGTCCGGCAGCAGCAAAATCCAATGCATATTCTATATATCCGTGAGCCCAGCCACGCATCAACTTTTTCATTTCCTCCAACACTTCCACATCCCGGGTCAACAAATAATGTTCAAAACGGCATCCCATATTAAAACGATCTATCTGCAATGATTCGGCTACGAGCGCCAAAACTTCCTCTTTACGACCCAATTTGCGTAGAATGGAAATTTTCAACTGACGCGCTTTGTGATTATGCCAATTACGAATCAATGAACGGTCTATCTTGTCCAAAGCACTTTCATACTTTCCTTTACGAGTGTCAAGTTGTGCTAGTGCATAATAAGCCGCATCCTGCCAAGCAGCATTCCATGCCGACTTAAAGAAAGCATCATAAGCCTCATCCCATTTCTGTTGCATCATACAACTCCAACCCCAATTATAATAAGGTTCACCGTCATAAGGATTCGGATTACGTTCAGTCAAGGTTTCCACCGCTTTCCGGAAATAGCTCTCCGCCATTGCAAATTGTCCTTTACGCATCAACAATAACCCTACCGCATTGTTACAACGTACATCTCCCGGTTCACGTCTTAATGCTTCCATATAATAATCCATCGGATTATAAGTAGCATGGCGATATTGTTCCAAATGTAGTCCGGTCAAAAACAGTTGTTCGACAGAAGCAATATCTTGAGGATCTTTAGCAGCTTTAGCAGGATCAGGAACCGGCTTGATTTCCGGCTTATCCGCTTGATAAGAAAGCAAAATTTGTCCTTCCTTATCACGAACCTCTACACATACCTCCTCTTCTTTTAGTCCTTCTGCCGCAAAAGTCGTAATAAACGGTTCTGATGGCGAAATTTGTGTAGTATTATCCAATAAAACAGTGCCTTTAATAGCTTTTACTATAATACGTACTCCACTATTCACTCCCGTAGTATAAAGCACCAAACGGGCTTTACCTTCCTTTATTTCCAAATTCAGCAAAGCATCTTTAGTTGCATTCTTTACATAACCCACTTCACTATAAGGCATAAAATACTGTACCCATGATTTTTCCTCATAGGGCTGTAACCAAGTAAAGTCCGGTTGGTTATCCGTATACATACCGGTCATCAGCTCAATGTAAGGTCCATCCTCATCGGTCAGATTGCGATCCCACGCCTTACCGAAATCACCATTCCCCCATGTCCATTGTTTCTTTCCCGGAGAAACATGATGATCGGCCACATGCAGCAGACCGCCATGGGCATCTTCTTCATAACCACCTACAAAATCATATTTAGACTTGATAGCCATATATGATGTAGGAACCGGAATATTTTTATATTTAGAGATATCCACCCCAGCAGAATAATCCTGTTTATAATAAACTCCTGTAGCAATAGGAAAAGAAGAAACATCGCGCTTGCCATGATCGAACACCGCATTCACATCAGGTGGAAATACCGAATGATAATGGTCATTGACTACTACTGCAGGATTGGCCCACCACAAAAAAGTCTGAGGGAAAGACGTACGATTATAAATCTTCACTTTTATTTCTATATAAGCTTTGCCCGGATAAAGCGTAAATCCCTGCATACCTTTGGTGCGGAACATTCTCTCCACTTCATTGCACCATACTGTCTTACTGCCATCCGCATTTTCCTCTATCAAAAAATCAGTAGGCAAAAAAGTAGAAGGACGGTGATGCTGAGGCCAGTTAAATTCGATGCCTCCAGAAATCCAAGGTCCTGTCAATCCCACCAATGCCGGTTTCACTACTTGGTTGTAATAAACAAAATGACGTTTTTTCACCTTATCATAAGCCATGTGTATACGACCACCCAGCTCGGGAAGTATCATCACCTTGATGTATTCATTCTCGATAAACAATGCATGATACCTCTTGTCTGCTTTTTTATCTGAAATCTTCTCTACCACCGGATAAGGATAGACTGATCCGGAACTTCCCTGATAAACCCTTTTTTCAAGAAAAATAGGATTCTTCTCTTCCTTTCCTATCTCATAAGTAGGAAGCATGATATCTTCCTCCCATGCACGCACCTCACTGCCATGAACGGTACTTTGAATTAAATATTGAGTTATTTTCTCCATAATAAATATTGTTATTTCACTAATTCTTTTTCAATTTCTTCCAAGCTCTTCCCTTTGGTTTCCGGCAAACGGAACACAACAAATATTCCTCCAGCCAGGCAAATCAATCCATACAACCAGAATGTTCCGGCAGCTCCCAAACCACTATTCAGCATTGGGAAAGTATAGGTAAGTATAAAACAAGCCGCCCACAAAGCGAAAGTGCAAACAGACATAGCAACTCCACGAATACGATTCGGGAAAATCTCTGAGATAATGACCCACATCACTGTAGCCAAAGTCATGGCATAACAGGCAATGGCCATCACGACAATAATCAATAGAACAACTCCTGTGATATGAAAATAATAAGCGGCTCCCATAAAGGTATAAATTACTGCCAAGCCAAATGATCCGATCAATGTCAATGCCTTACGTCCCCAGCGGTCTACCACAAACATAGCTAGAATAGTAAATATGACATTCGTAATACCGGTCACCACAATATTCATCAAAACATCAGACACGCCATAACCTGCTGCCATAAATATTTCCTGTGCATAGTTAAAAATAACATTAATGCCACACCATTGCTGCAAAATAGCCATAACAACACCTATAGTCAACACTTTATACATAGCAGGATTTAATAATTGACGGTAGCCTCCTTCTTGCGTCTGGCAGGCTGAAGCAGCTTCTATAGCAGCCAACTCAGTAACAGCATATTCCTTTCCTCCCATACGAGTAAAAACCTTGAGTGCCGCCTCCCGTTTTCCCGAAGAGGCTAACCAACGAGGACTTTCCGGTAATATAAAACTAAAAACAAAGAACAAGGCGGCCGGGACAGTCATTGCCCAAAACATCCAGCGCCATCCCATCTGTCCGTTCCATGATTCACGGATCATTTCATGAGTAGCTCCTAATGCCACAGGCTCAGCTATCTGCCAATTTACAATCTGAGAAGTCAAGATACCTAATACTACCGTCAACTGATTGATGGACACAAACCGTCCACGCAGATGCGCCGGAGCAATTTCTGCTATATACATAGGTGACAAACTAGAAGCAATCCCTATAGCAAAGCCCCCTACCAAACGAAATACATTAAAGAAAGTAAAAGAATGAACAGCCCCTGTACCGACAGCCGTACAGATAAACAGTCCTGCCGCCAAAATCAAAATCGGCTTACGTCCCAAACGGTCACTCAGCTTACCGGCACTTAGTGCCCCAAACAAACAGCCAATCAAGGCACTGCTCATTGCCCACCCCTGCATGACAGGATCATTTGCTATACCAAAGTATTGTTCATAAAAAGGTTTTGCTCCTCCGATTACCACCCAGTCATATCCAAACAGGAAACCTCCCATAGCAGAAATCAAAGCGATAAGAAATAGATAAAAATTAGATTGTGTTTTCATGAATATCATATATTAGTTAGTTTTATAATGCAAAGTAACAAGGATTCAAGGACTTAAAGAATAGAAAAAATTACTGAGAACATGGACAATATTACTATTTCATCACTTTGCAGGTTGTCTTATCATAAAACGAGGACTACACCTCAATATACTAAGATGTAATCCTCAATCAAGCTATGCAAAGTAGCCTGTTTTTTTACAATAACTCCAGCAAATCTCCACGTTTCATATCCACCGTTATTAAACCCTTTGCATCAGGATTTGCAATTGCCTCCTTACCATTTAAAAGCACTCTATATTTTTTCCCTTGAGGAATTTTCACTTTTAAAACCTGATCAGCAGTAGCTTTTAAAGAAGCTTTATTGATGACAGCATTCGTCCATTCAGCAGTTGCTTCAGCTCCTCCCTTTAAACACAGACCTTTAAAACTACCATCTTTCCATTCAACAGGCAAACAGGGTAAGAATTCTACATAACCCTCATGATTCTGTATGAGCATTTCTGCCATACCAGCTGTACCGGCGGGATTCCCATCAAACGAATAAATATCACCTTCCGCACCAGCAATGCCACCAGGAGATACAGTCATTAAATTTTCACGTGAAAGCTTGCCCTGTAACAATTGGACACTCTTATATGCTTCCTGCGCATCTTTCAACCGAGCATACATACAAATCATATTGGCACGGCTCCATTCTGTATCTTCCCAGTTTTCGGCAGACAAACGATTCTCGATAGTCTTACGGGCAGCTTCCGCCAATTCGGGAGTCTTCTCCAAAGTGATCTGGGAAAAAGGATACAAAGCTAGCAGATGGGAAGTATGACGATGATTGGGATGCGCTTCTTCAAAATCTTCAAACCACTCACGGATAGCACCATTGGCACGTAACTGGATAGGAGGAAGCTGAGCGATAGCGGTACGCAGGCTATCGGCAAACTCACGGTCTGTATCTAATATTTCTGAAGCCCGGACACAATTCGACAAGATCTCGTAGGCCAGTTCACGGTCACAGGCAGGCATCATGGAAGCAACCATTTCTTCACCACCTGCTGTACGGAACCAGTTTTCGGGTGAGATGCTCGGTCCTGTCATCAGATAACCACTCTTCGGGTCTTTTGCCAAGAAATCCAAAATGAACTGTGCATTACCTTTCAAAAGCAGATAGGCAGTTTCGGCCAGGTATTGCTTATCTTGTGTAAATTCGTATTGTGTCCAAAGATGAGAAGCAATCCATGAGCCTGCCATAGGAAACAGTCCCCAAATAATCGTGCTGGATGCGGGAGTATATCCCCATACATTAGCGGTGGTATGGGCAGTCCGGCCTTTACATCCGTAGACCACTTCAGCAGTCTTCGCACCGTGATGAGCTAAATCCTTTATATAGGTAAAGAGGGGGGCATTACATTCGGCAAGATTACCGACATTGGCTGCCCAATAATTCTGTTCAGTATTGATATCCAAATGATAATCATTCGTCCACCCCATATTACAAGCCTTGTTATCATTAAAGAAACCTTGCAAAGCTATGGGCAGGGGAGAGTTCTCGCGCGAACTGGCAATGGTAAGATAACGACCATACTGGAAGAACAAGGCATCCAGTCCGGTATCGGTCTTGCCTTCCTTCACTTGTTTCCAACGGATATCCGTAGGCATCGCCCGGTTAGCGTCTTGCCCGAAATGGATAGAAACACGATTGTACAACGTATTATAATCCTTTATATGCGCCTGCTTCAATTCATCATAAGATTTAGCTGCAGCCTTCTCCACACCGTCAGCACAAAGAGTCTTGTAATCAGGACTTTTATAATCAGTACGCACATCGACAATCAAAGTCACGGCATCAGCTTCTTTGATACTTACCCCAGACTGTTCCATCTTTACCTCTCCGTTATCGGCCAAAACGGCTATTCTTCCTTCAAAACAGACTCCGCCCGGACCATGCAAAGGAAAATCTACTTTTCCGGTAAACACCAATTGGTTATTTTCTACAGAAAGATCAGCTTGACGCATCAAATCCAATCCCATGTTCATAGTAATGGACTTTTGCTTATCAGCGGTCAAGCGGAGTACGAGAACATTATCCGGGTTTGTAGCAAAATACTCACGTTTATAGTTCACACCACCGGAGTTGAAAGAAACGCTGCTGACAGCCTCATCCAAGCTTAACGAACGGCGGTAGTCGGTCACTTTACCTTCGGGGTAAATGAATTGCATCTTCAAATCTCCAATGGGAAGATGAGTTCCGAAAGAAGTCTGGTTGCCATGAAGATTATCTCCGGCTATACGGTTTCCTTCCGATAGTTTTCCCTCAAAAAACAACTTTCTGAGCTGGTTCATTTTCTCCCGTCCGAAAGGTTTGTTCTGGTTCTCATTGTACTGGCCGGACCACATTGTCGATTCATTCAATGCCAGTTTCTCTTCCTCTATTCCACCATAAGTCATAGCTCCCAAACGCCCATTACCGATAGGTAAAGATTCCATCCAAACTTTTGCCGGTTGGGCATACCACAATTCTGTAGTTTCACAGGAATCAGTTGCACTCTGGCATCCGGAAAGGGCCAAAGCCATTGCTGCTAAATAAGTCTTAAAATGTTTCATATTTTTCATGATTAATAGTTTCTTCTGAAACAAAAGTAGATATACCTCTCCCATTAGGTAGAGAAAAACTCGCCATTTTTAGACTCTTTTGCTTCAATCGTAACCTATAAAAGGGAGTTATTCAACATTTAGAAATCTTTCCCGGCACAAATTCCAACACTTCACCATTTGTTATCATTTTCCCGGTGAGGCAGTCATAACAAACTCCAATATTCCGCCCTTCATGATATTCTGATGAGTAATATAATTCTTCGTATATTTTTCACCATTCAGTTTCATGGAACAGATATAAACCTCATTGTCCTCCTTACGCGGAGCTTTTACCGTAAAAGTCTTTCTACCGGGTAACTGAATGACAGCTTCTTCCAACATAGGAGTACCAATAACGTACTCCCCACTTACCGGATTTACCGGATAAAAGCCAAGTGCTCCAAACACATACCAAGCAGACATCTCTCCACAATCATCATTTCCGGCATAACCTGAAGAAGAATCGTTATACAGTTCATTCATGATATACGCCACGTATTTCTGTGTTTTCCAAGGTTCCCCCGCACAAGCATACAGATAAGCCACATGATGACTCGGTTCATTACCATGCGCATACTGTCCTACAAAACCGGAAGCATTGTCATTCAATGCACCACTTTGGTAGCTAACCGTAAAGAATGTATCCAACTTTGCGACAAAGGCTTTGTTCCCCCCTGTCAGTGAAATCAAATCGGGGATATTCTGGGGTACATACCAAAAGTATTGCCAAGCATTCCCTTCAGTAAAAGGATAACCTCCATTCGCCCCATACTTATAAGGGTCAAATGGCTCAATCCACTCACCCTTATCATTCTTAGGCTGGAAGAACCCGGTTTTAGAATTGAACAAATTCCGATAGAAAGCAGATCGTTTCATAAAATGATTATAATCCTTTTCTTTTCCCAATCGCTTAGCCAACTGTGCGACACACCAATCATCAAAAGCCTGCTCCAAAGTAATAGAAACAGATTGTGTCTGAATATTCTCCGGCATATATCCATATTTCTCCCATACTTCAAAAGGAGAGTTCGGATGAGACACGATAGAACTATTAAAAACCGCTTCATAGGCTTTCTCTTCATCCACCCCGGCAACACCCTTCAGAACAGCATCCACAATGACAGGAATGGAGTGGTTGCCAATCATACAATAATTATCCTGTCCCCATAATTGCCATACAGGCAAATAGCCATAATAATCGTATTGCCTCATCATGCTCTTAACAAAATCGGGAATGCGGTGCGTGTGTATCAAAGTATAAAGTGGATGGGCGGCCCTGAAAGTATCCCATAAAGAAAAAGTAGAATAATGCACCTCCCCTTTTGCCACAGAACGAGTGACGTAATCGGATGCCATATATTCACCATTAACATCACTCATCGTATTGGGTTGTACCATAGTGTGATATAAAGCCGTATAAAAAATCTTTTTCTGCAAATCGGTACCTTGAATGATAATCTTCTTCAATTCTTTCTCCCAACTAGTTTCGGCAGCACGAGCAATATATTCAAAGTCCCATCCGGGGACCTCAGTTGCCATATTCAACCGGGCATTTTCAATGGAAACCGGAGATAAAGCGACTTTACATATCAATTCTTTATTCCACTTCTTATCGAAGCAAAACAATCCACGCAGTTCCGTACCATTAATGACAGGAGTATTCTCATACATCCGATTGCCATCATATAACTGATTGGATAGGATCGGTTGGGAAAATTCAAGATGAAAATAAATCTTTCTCAGCTTTGCCCATCCCGTAATAATACGATATCCCTCTACTACGGTAGGAGAAACCATGCGGAGTTGTGATTGAATAATCCGGCGGTTCCAACTCCCCTTATTTGCCGAGTGGTCCAAATCCAACCATAATTTCAACTGGTCACCATCAGAACAGGTATAGCGATGCACTCCTACGTGTACAGAAGCCGTCAACTCCGCTTGAATCTTCTCATCTTTCAATAATACCTGATAATAGCCCGGACGCGCCTGTTCGTGTTGATGAGTGAAAGTCGATTTCCTTTTATCACTGATGGTAGGGAATAGAAGTATATCTATAAAATCAGAAGCACCGGTTCCGCTTAAACGCGTATGACTGAAACCATAAATAATAGAATCATTATAATCATATCCTGAAGCTTGCGCCCAATCAGGAGCTTCACGAGTGTCGGGACTCAACTGCACCATACCAAAAGGAACAGTAGCTCCCGGATAATTATTCCCAGAAAGACTAGATTGAACAGCACCGGTTCCAATAAACGGATTAACCCAACGAGTAAGATTCTGGGCGCTAATACAATTTACAGAAAGAATAAAAGCAGCCAATAAATTAACAAGTCTTTTCATCATAGATTTAAGTTTCATTTATTGGCAAAATTAGTATATCCACGCTCCCCAAACAGATAAATTTTCGTCTATTTTAGCTTCATTTGCTTCATAAAGTCCGGTTTCTTAGCCTCATCACCACAAAATATTACAATTATCCCGTTTTATTCCAATTCATTTACCGCCAACAAGGACTACTCTAACATTTTCCAAATAAAACTTATAAATTCAGGAATGTTACCCCAATTATCATATTTTTTTTCACCTATTTTTCTATATTTGTGCATTATTCCATCACACAAACGTAAAGACAAATGGACCAAACCTTGCTAAAATACTGGAAAACCTGCCTTCAAGATGCAGAACGCAAAGCCATTGCTCCCAAAGGAGCACGAATCACCTTAAACATCGGTGATAAAATACTTAAATTCGTTCCTCTCAAAAGTATTCCTGTTATTTTCCCTGATTGGAAAGCAGAAGATAGCAATGAAAAACAAAAAGTAATGATTGCTCCTTGTATTCTTTTGCCCGAATTTGAAAACGGCTGGACTTCCCAATCAGAAAGACCGGAATATCCCTTTTTGATTACTGCCACCATGTTGCCTGACGGTAAACTAACCGTATGCGAAAACGAATCAGACAGAATTCCAATCTTTATTCGTAAATTTTTGGAACCCAATGCAGCCAATGACCGCACCATAACCTCTCTTCCAAAAGTAGACCGACTACTATCCGATTTCAATACAGAAATTACAGAATGGGAAACCTATTGGCGAGCATGCGAACAGCTTTTCAAAAAAGCAACCGGCAAAACTTTCAGAACGATGAATTACCATGATAATCCAGAAATCATTATCATAAAAGCCTCCGAACGTAATATGGCACAGCCCATAATCACACTATATGACAAGCTCTTAAAAGATAGCAATACCACTCCGCATCCTTTGTTGAATTTATTGATACAGACCAAACCAACCAACGTTCTTCCCAGTCCAACCACCCGAAAAGTTTATTGCAACCGAGAACATTGGGCACAAATGAGTGGCGACTTCCCTTTGTCTGTATCTCAACGCGAAACACTGGCAATGTATACTACACCGGAATGTACTGATATTTTTGTCGTCAACGGCCCTCCGGGAACAGGAAAAACCACTTTCCTGCAAACAGTCATAGCAAACAGACTTGCCCATAATATCCTAAACAATCCGGAAGAACCGGAAATTATAGTTGCAAGTTCAGCTAATAATCAGGCGATCACCAATATCCTGAAAGATTTCAAAGCGGAAACAACTAATGACACGGCACATCCCCGGTTATCCAACCGCTGGCTACCCGAACTAGATACGTTAGGCTTATATCTGTCAGGAAAAAAAGAACTACAAGAACAATACAAAATGATGTTCAACCCCATGGGGGATGGATTTCCAGCAACATACGATACTCCCGAACATCAAGAGGAATACAAAAACTTTTATCTACAATGTTTCAATAACTTTTTTGGAAAAGCCTATCAAGATGAAACAAAATGCCAACAATTCCTCCGTAAGGAAATGCAAGCTCTCCAAAAAAAGATTATCTTCTGTATCCAAGCTGCCGAAACAACAGAATATGGAAACCGGAAGGAAAACAATATATTACAGAAGTTTATCCGCAAATTCCATGAGCCATTACCCTCCTATGACAAAGTAATAGAACAGTGGGCTTTGACAGAAGAATTCAAAGAACGTTACGAAAAGATCAGTTCCAACCCTGAGTATGGCAACTTGCCTTATACAGAAGACATGGCAGTAAGACTGGATATCAGTTATCGGTATCAAATGTTCTGGTATGCCATACATTATCGGGAAGCCGAGTTTATTCACCGGTTAAGCAAGTGCGATGAAGGTAAACAGCGTACACAGGAAGCCTATACCCAAAGACTAAAACGTCTGGCTTGTGTAATGCCTGTTTTCATCTCTACTTTCCACTCCCTACCCAAGTATATGACCTATGCGGAGAACGGAAAATGGGATGTTCCCTTATACAATGGAATAGACCTGCTGATTGTAGACGAATCCGGACAAGTTTCACCCGAACTTGCCGTTCCCTCCTTCAGTTTGGCCAAACAAGCGATTTTAGTAGGCGATATTCAACAAATAGAACCCGTATGGTCCATTTCTGATGAATATTCATTCATTAATTTAAAGAATCTGGGCATTGTTTCCAACCAGTCCTCGGAAAAATACCGTTTCTTAGAGAACAACGGTTTCCTTTCTTCTTCCGGAAGTATAATGAAACTGGCACGTAAAAGCTGTAATTTTACAGTAAAAGGTGAAAAAGGAGCTTTTCTGACCGAACACAGACGATGCGTAGATTCCATTATTGCTTATTGCAATGATTATGTTTACCACGGCAGGTTACTTCCTAAAAAAGGTAACGAAGTAAAATACAAGTCCCTCCCCTCTAAAGGATATGTACACATCAACAGTTACAGCAGCCCCGGAAAAACAGGAAGCCGCCTCAACCGGGCTGAAGCGGAAGCCATTGTCTGTTGGCTGGAGCTGGAGAAAGATAATTTGGAAAAGACCTATAAAAAGCCTATTCATGAAATTGTAGCCGTAGTAACTCCTTTCAAAGCCCAAGAGGCCGAAATACGGCATCAAATACAAAAAATATCAGGAAATGAGAAATATAAAGAGATGATCATCGGCACAGTACATTCCCTGCAAGGTGCCCAATGTCCGATTGTTCTTTTTTCAACAGTCAACTCTCCTGAAGACCATTCTCTTTTTATGGAGCGTGATGGAAAATACAATATGCTCAATGTAGCGATATCACGCGCCCAGCATCATTTCATTGTTTTTGGCAACATGAATATTTTCCATCCGGAAGAAAATACTCCGGCAGGGAATATGGCTAAATGGCTTTTCGATGCTCCATCCAACGAGATTTCCAACAACTTTATTTACCAACAGGAAATCCCACTGTGCACCTACCACCCCACCCTTCGTCTGTCCACCACAGAAGAGCATGTTCAGACTCTTCGTCAAGCTTTTGAGAAAGCAAGACGCCGCCTGCTGATTGTATCTCCATTCATATCTATCCATGCCATAGAAAACGACCAGCTGATTCCGTTGATACGGCACACGGTACAACGAGGAGTTAATGTCACAATCTACACCGATTCGTCCCTAGATTATGATATGAAAAATAAACATTTACTCAGTCATGCCAAGGATGGACGGAACGCATTGATAGAAAGTGGTGTAACCCTCATTGAAGTAAAAGGTATCCACAATAAATCGTTGGCTATTGATAACCATACATTAATCGAAGGCTCTTTCAACTGGTTGTCTGCCAATCGCCACAAAGAATACTCCCGCCACGAATGTTCCATCATTGTATCATCTTTTCAAGCCGATGAATACATCAACAATCTAATAAAGGAACTAGAAAGCAGAGAGAAAACCTTTCAATCCCTATCTAAGACTACAATCTATCTTGACATTGACCAAAAACATCCGGGGTTCTTTACAAAAGAATCTTTTAATGATTGTACAGAAGAAGATATTTGCCGTATAAAACAAAAAGTCCAAAAGTTAGGTATTCAGAAAACAGTCCTTCCACCTTATATCCGTAAACAACGTGAAACTTTCCCACGTGCTTATGAACCTTGGTGCACAGAAGAAAAGGAAATTATATGTGAGTTGATGCAGAAAACCAATCATCTTTCTATTTTTATAGAATGTCTGCAACGTACAGGACAAGCTATTCAAATTCAGATAGAAGGCAAAAACAATTGATTATAATCCTGAACTGATATCCTTTTTATGATATTCGGGAAACTTGGGAAACAAGAATCAGTCCCTATACAGAAGAGAGGAAAAGGCAAAAAGTAATTTGCCTTTTCCTCTCTTCTGTATAGCATATGCAACTCCTGTCAGAGTTCCTCATTTTTTGGAACACATCCAGGTCCATTTATGCCAAATACTCTCTAACGGTCCCTGCTTGTGTCCTTTCAACCACCACTTGCAGAACTGTACTTGCAACAAAAAGAGTACAAAACCAATAAACAAGCTCAACGTATACCCACAATACGGAGCCAGATAAAGTCCGAAGGGAAAATAAATAATAGCTCCGGCAATAGACTGGGTGATATAATTAGTCAGACTCATCTTGCCATAATAACGAAGATTTGATACAAAATCCTTGAATCTGTTCCGTTGATAAAGCAACACAAAAGAGGCAACCAGCACAAATGTAAAAGCAAACTTCTGCCACATATCAAAAGCCGTTCCGGCAGTCTGGCGAATGAGCTCACTGTCACTAGCCATAATCAGCTCTTTCAGTTGGAAAAGCGGAGCAAAAGCGATAGCGGAAATGATAAGAGCCTTCACCCAAAAACGAGTATGTTTTTCGGAAGTTACAAATAATTGTTTGCGTCCGATATACAACCCCATCAAGAACAAGCCGGCAGTCTGCCAGAAACGTCCTGCTCCAAAAGCCCAATATAAACTGGCTTTCTGACCAAAGGTCATATTCTTACCCAAAAACTCCCACAAGTTCCCCTCTTTGGTATATTCCGCCACTTCTTTATACATCGCGCCCACTCCCCAATCGGGCAAAGTATGAGAAGGATCAAACAGACCTACTATATAATGATACCACTCAACGGGCTGCAATAGAAACAAAATAGCTGTAACAAGTATGGCACAGTCACTCCACTTACGCACCACGAACAATACGATTCCCACTACTGAGAACAGCAACAACACATCTCCTGCCGGAAAAAAAGCTGCATTCAGCGTAGCAAAAGCTACCAATAACAGCAAACGCCACAGAAAACGATAACCAAAATCTTTTCCTTTACGCTGCTGGTTAGCCGACTGAATATAAAATGTAAATCCAAACAGCAAAGCAAAAATGGCATACGATTTTCCAGCCAATAAAGTAAATGTAACATTGAATACCCCGTCATTCAGTATATTCAGCCATGCAGGCTGGTCTACCGGATAAACCGGAAAGATGAAATGTTCCAAACTATGCACTAAAAGAATTGCCATGACTGCAAATCCCCGTAAAGCATCCACCACCTCAACGCGTGGCAGTTTTTCTGATAATTGTTTTTCCATGAACCAGTTATTATTGTTTGTTTAAAATTCGTTTTACCCAGCGGTTAGCCGGTTTCTCAAAATAATAATAAGAAAGCAGGCTCAGCCCGATAGTGACTGCAAAGATAAGCGGAATACTGATATACAGACTGATATGCCAATCGTATGTTTGCGCCAACTGCACATAAGCAAACAGTATCCACAAATGAATCAGATAAAAGCTATAACTGATATCACCGCCTATGACCAGATATTTATTGGATAGAATACGGGAAAGGAATCCTTTCTGCAAAGAGAATATCAACAGAACTAACGAAATCGGCATCCAATAATAGCAGGAGTACCGATACACTTTCGGCACCAAATCCGCTGAAATCATGTAAAACAGCAGGAAGATACATACCGCCCCTACTTCGAGCAATGACGCTGTAAAGAAAGACAGCTTTTTGGAACGGCACCATTCATAAACCCGATAAAGCAACATTCCTACCAGAAAATCGGGGAAACGTGCCAATGGATTCACATACCAATAACCGCGGATGTTCGCCTCATCCGTCATTGACATCAAAACAGGAACTACCACAGCGCATACTAAAAGCGCTCCTATCAATTTCTGTTTTTTAGCAAAAAGCAACGCTAAAAACGGAAACAAGAAATAAAACAACTGCTCACACCCCAAACTCCAGGAAGGACTGTCGAAATAAAAGAAGTAATCCATCCGGGGAACAAAAGGGTGCAAAAGGAACAGCGCAGGAATAAAATGTTTCAATCCTTCCCCCCAACCCATCGAGTTCAATAGATTACCTATCACGGCCACTCCCAATAAGGTCGCTATATGCAATGGATAGATACGGGCGATTCGTGCCACCCAAAACTGGCGTTTCGACACTTTCCGCTCCACCAGCTTCTGCTGATAATTATAAGCGATAATAAAACCACTCAATATAAAGAAGAAACTCACGCCTACAAAACCCTCTTTATAGAAATGAGTTGAAAAGGTGGAATCAACGACATAACAATGCGCCCCGAAAACCATCAGCGCAAAAAAGAGCCGTAAGGAAGTTAATGTATTAATCATAGTAGCATTCTTTTCTCAATTGAATGTAAAGGTACATTTCTTTTCCGAACTATTTATTCACATAGAACGGAAAAACAGATTGGACCGCATTATTCACCAATAAATAAAAATATCATCCAATAACCTTATATCACGAACGGGCTTATATCACGCAACAAAATCATATCTTTCACAGAAGCGACGTATTGTTTTTCTGACTCGACAGTGGGCAAGTTGTACAATTCGGACAAACCGCCTTTCTGTAAATAGGTCAAATAAGAAGCCCGGCCGGCAAGTTGCTGCATCAACTGTAAATATTCAGCATAACTATAGGGCAATATATGAAATTCCACATAACGTCCCCACAAAATTGCCAATCTTGTCGGTATAAGCTTTCCGTTCCAGTCCCAATTGATACGTATTTCCGCCCCAAAGGTTATACTTTTCTAAAGCTTTCCATTTATCGTCCATGCTCGAATCTTTTCCCACAAAGATAGTTTTTTTCGATTATACTCGGAAAAACATATCTATCTCAAACTGAATTAAAGAAAACGAATACAATCCGGCAGTATGTAAAATTTAACAAATTACTTAAACAAGCAAACTATTATTTTCCTACATTTGTTACCAGTGAAACTTTAAATACGAAAGAACATGAAAGCAAATCCTGTATTTAGTTTGTACATCCCTACCAAATTAGTATTTGGTTGCGGAGAAATCAAGAAATTATCCAGTGAAAAATTACCGGGGAAAAAGGCACTAGTCGTCATCTCATCCGGAACTTCCATGCGGAAATATGGGTATCTGGAAAGAGTACTCGCCCAATTAAGACTGAATAATGTAGAAACACTGGTTTACGATAAAATCCTTCCCAACCCCATCAAAGAACACGTCATGGAAGCAGCCGCCATCTGCCGGGAAGAAAAATGTGACTTTGTAGTAGGCCTGGGAGGCGGAAGTTCCATCGACTCCGCCAAAAGTATAGCTGTTATGGCCTGCAACGACGGTGACTACTGGGATTATGTATCAGGGGGTAGTGGCAAAGGACGCCCCGTAACCAAAGCACTTCCCATTATCGCCATCCCTACCACCGCCGGAACCGGAACGGAAATGGATCCATGGACAGTGATTACCCACGAAACGGCTCAAGAAAAGATAGGCTTCGGTTGCCAGCTGACCTTCCCTACCTTATCTATTGTAGACCCGGAACTGATGGTTTCCATTCCCCCACACCTCACCGCCTATCAAGGGTTCGATGCATTCTTCCATGCCGCAGAAGGTTTTATCGCCAATTGTGCAACACCCATCAGTGATCTTTACGCCTTAGAAGCCATCCGTCTGATCTACAAATATCTGCCAGTAGCCGTAGCCGACGGAAAGAATTTGAAGGCACGCGCCAAAATAGCTTGGGCCAGCACCTTGGCAGGCATGGTGGAGGCCACTTCCAGTTGTACTTCCGAACATTCATTAGAACATGCCATGAGTGCTTATTATCCACAACTTCCTCATGGAGCAGGACTCATTGCCTTGTCTGAGACATACTTCGAAACTTTCCGGCATGACTGTACAAAACGTTACATGAAAATGGCTGAAATGATGACCCAGAAAAAGAGCAACCGTCCGTCCGATTTCATTGATGCATTGATTACACTGCAAAAAGAATGTAAAGTACATTCTATCAAACTGAGCGAGTTTGGCATCCAATCCGAAGATTTCCCCAAATTTCTGCAAAATGCAAGAGATACGATGGGAGGACTGTTCACTCTCGACCCACGCCCGATTACAGACGAAGAAATCCTGCATATCTTTAAAAAGTCTTATAAATAATGGATAAAGAACTAGACCTTGCCGTAACCTGTTACGGCAAGGTAAAACCATTGAAATATGATTTGGTCCTCCTCCCTTGGGGGGCTACCGAACCGCATAATCTGCACCTGCCTTATCTGACAGACTGTATTCTGAGCCACGACATCGCACTAGATGCTGCTAAAATGGCAAAAACACATTACGGTATTCGTTGCATGGTCCTGCCTTACGTCACTGCCGGTTCACAGAATCCGGGACAACGCGGGCTGGATTTCTGCATCCACTATCGCTATGAAACGCAGAAAGCGATTTTAAGCGACATAGTTGCCTCTCTATACGCCCAAGGATACCGCAAAATGGTCATTATCAACGGACATGGCGGCAATACATTCAAAAGTATGATACGTGACTTGTCACTGGACTATCCCGACTTCCTGATAGCCAGCAGCGAATGGTTTGCCTTTGTCCCTGCTAAAGAGTACTTTGATGAACCGGGTGACCATGCAGATGAATTGGAAACTTCTGTTATGATGCATTATCATCCGGAATTGGTAAATCTGGATGAAGCCGGAGATGGAAATTATAAGAAGTTCGCTTCGCAAATGCTGAATGAAAAAGTGGCATGGATTCCAAGAAACTGGCAAAACGTTTCGCAAGATACCGGTATAGGCAATCCTAAAAAAGCAAGTGCCGGAAAAGGGAAGAAATACGCCGAAGCAGTCGTTGCAAAATATGCACTGTTATTTGAGGAATTGGTACATAAAGAGCTTTATTAATGATTCATCACTCAAGAAGACCATCTGACCTTTTTTAACGATGGTCTTCTATGTTTATATCACCTCCGTTTCTTCGTTATTAGATATATTTTCAGCTACCTTAGTTATACTTGCCATCCAAAGTCCATACATATCCATATAAATATATGTATAACCATCGACTATGAAAAGAATAAATTTCCCCATGTGCCCATAAACAAACCACTCCCTGCACTATCTGCACAAGGATACTTCACCAAATAATTTATTTCATCCCCAAAGGCTGAAATAAAATTCATTTAACAAAATAAAGAGATTTCCTTTATAGGATAAGTTCTATCAGAACTACATTCTTAAATTAAGTTTATATCACATCGCAAATATAGAATATTTTTTATTAAATCAACTTTAATTATAAAATTATTTTTTGATATATAACACAAAATGTATGAAACAGTCAATATTCACGGATAAATAAGCTAAATAAAAGTATATAAAAAGGGATATCTTTTATCTTTTTCCGCCTCAAAGTAGCATAACAGTAGAAATTCAGTAGAAAAATCCTTTTAAAATTCCTTCTTAAATAAAATAAAATACAATCTATTTTCCCTTTATGGACACGGAATAGTTCTGATAGAACTTCAAACAGTAACTTTAAAAACAAATCTATGAAGAAAACCTTATTCATGCTTTTTTGCCTGTTATGCTCCATAGGAGCCATGGCACAAAAGAAAACAATCACGGGTGTGGTCACAGACGCCACAGGTGAAGCGGTTATTGGCGCCAGTATTGTAGAAACAGGCACCACGAATGGTACAGTTACCGACTTAGATGGTAATTTTACACTTTCCGTAGCCAATGATGGCAGTATCAGAGTATCATTTGTCGGTTATCAGACACAAACTTTAAGCGTAAAGGGAAAGTCAACTTTTAAAATAGCATTGAAAGAAGACTCAGAAATGCTCCAAGAAGTTGTTGTAACCGGATATGGCGGCAAACAGTTGCGCACAAAAGTAACCAACTCCATTTCCAAGGTAAAAGAAGAAACATTAAAACAAGGACTTTATTCCAATCCGGCACAAGCCTTATCAGGAGCCGTAGCAGGTCTATCCGTCAGCCAGACTTCCGGTAATCCGGGAGCAGCTCCTACCTTGGTACTTCGAGGAGGTACTAATTTTGACGGTTCAGGTTCACCTCTAATCCTGGTAGACGGCCAAGTACGCGGTTCTTTAAGTGACATTAACCCGGCCGATATTGAATCCATGGAAGTATTAAAAGATGCCGGCGCCACCGCCATCTATGGCGCCCGAGCCAATGACGGTGTAGTACTAGTCACTACCAAACGAGGCAAAGAGGGAAGTACACGTGTAGAACTTTCGGCCAAACTAGGCTGGAACTACTTCCACAACTCTTATAACTTTATGAATGCGCGTGATTACATTTACTGGATGCGCACTGGTTACATGAATGCTTACACGGGAGACATGAAACATCCAGACGGATCGGCCGTACAAGGATGGTCTTCACTGACCGGTCTGACTGGTGCCACTCCTTATGGAACAGGCAACAAATATTGGGCAGATGATGACAAGACAATCCCGCTGAATGGAAACGAAAACAGCCAGGCTATATGGAGTACCATGAAATATTCGGACGATCTGGCTTTCCTGCTCAACCAAGGATGGGAAACCATGACTGATCCTATTTATGGAGACCAACTGATTTTCAAGAATACAGATATAGCGGATTTCAATATCAATTCCCCATCTTTCTCACAAGACTACAACCTGAGTGTAAGCGGAGGAAATGAAAAGGGAAACTACTATGCAGGTTTGGGATACAACCATAGTGAAGGTACAGCCGTAGGAAACAAGTACCAACGTATCACTTTCACATTCAATGCCGATTACAAGCTGAAACCATGGTTAACCTCCAACTCCAGCTTCAACTTTGCAGATGCAACCTGGAACGACCTTCCTCCTACCCAAAGCGCAGAAGCCAACTACTTCTCACGCGTTTTATCATTACCTCCCACTTTCCGTGGATATAATGCTGACGGTGAAATGCTTTTGGGACCCAATTCAGGCGACGGAAACCAACAAATCAATTTTGACAAGTTTGTCCGTGACAACAATACAGACAAGTTCACCATGAACCAATCTTTTACCGCAGATATCATGAAAGGACTCTCATTAAAAGTGAACGCCATCTGGTTCTATTCAGAAGAAAAATATGAAGCTTTCAACAAAGATTATTTATCTTCTCCCGGAAACTGGGTAACCTCACACAGCACCTCGGCTTCCTACGGGCGCACATTGGACCAAACTTATAATGCAGTGTTAAACTACAACTATCAAATAAACAAAGACCACTATCTGGATGCCATGGCCGGCTTCGAGTACTACGACTCATATTATAAAGGTTTCAGTGCCTCAGGATCGGGAGCTCCCAGTGACGCTTTCGGTGATTTGGAATATACCAGTGATGACAAAGGCAAACGCAGCATAGACTCCTCACACAGCCGCCAGCGTATCATGTCATTCTTCGGTCGTGTAAATTATGACTACCAGTCAAAATACTTGCTGTCTTTTGTTCTAAGACGGGACGGCTACTCCAAACTGGCCAAAGACAATCGCTGGGGTGTCTTCCCCGGAGTATCTACCGGATGGGTGTTCTCCAAAGAAAAATTTGCCAGTGAATGGGCCGATATCATCTCATTCGGTAAATTGCGTGCCAGCTTCGGTCTGAATGGTAATGTAAACAAAGATTTTGTAGGAAACTACACAGTACAAGGTGCTTATGCAGGCAGCAAATACAACGGCAACGCTTACTTCCTGTTGAACAACCTTCCTAATCCCTACTTGAAATGGGAGAAGTCAAGAACTTTCGAAATCGGTCTGGATCTAGGCTTTCTGGCCAACCGTATCAATGCCAATTTGACTTACTACAACCGACTGACCAGTGACAAGTATGCCAACATCACCATCCCGTCTACTTCGGGTGTTTCTTCCTTTACCTCCAACAATGGTAAGTTCCAGAACCAAGGCTTTGAATTCGAACTGGCATTCAAAGTTATCGACTCCAAAGACTGGAAATGGAATCTGAACTGGAACGGCGCATTAAATAAAAACAAAGTAGTGGCATTGCCCGACAACGGTCTGGAAAGAAACCGTCAAAATGCATTTCAAGTATATACCGGACGCCAGCTGGAGGACGGAAGCTATGAAAAAGCATGGGTAGGCGGTTATCAGGAAGGACAACGTCCAGGTGATTTGTACATGTTCGTAGCCGAAGGAATCTATCGTTCCGAAGATGAAATACCAGGAGGGCTGATCGACTTGTCAAGTGGTAACAACGGCTCAAGCAACCGTCCCCTTTACGGAGGTGAGGAAGGATATAACAAACTGACAGCCAATCAAAAAGCGAACTCCCTCCGCATCCAGCCGGGTGATGTGAAATGGAAGGATGTAAACGGCGACGGCATCATCGACAATTACGACATGGTGAAAGTGGGCAACACTGTACCCAAATGGACAGGAGGTATCAATACTTCAGTCACCTGGAAAGACCTTACTTTATCAGCACGTTTTGACTATGCGCTCGGTTTCAAAGCGGTAGACTGGAAAACCATGTGGATCATGTCTTGCGCACAAGGTACTTATAATACCATTGCAGAAACCCACGACACCTGGTCACCCGAAAATCCCGGTGCACAATATCCTACTTATGTATGGGCCGACCAGTTGGGTAAGCGCAATTATTGCCGTCAATCCTCCATGTTTGCCTACAACGGTGACTATCTATCTTTCCGTGAAATAGCCTTGTCATATAATCTGCCAAGCAACTGGGTACGCAAAGCAGGACTAGGTTCAGTCATGCTCTCGTTAACCGGTCAGAACCTGGGTTACCTGACAGAAGCCAAACATTTATTCTCTCCGGAAAAGACGGACAACAATGGTGGATACCCATTGCCTCGCACTGTCATTCTCGGCGTAAACGTTTCTTTCTAAACTTATAAACTCTAACAGATTATGAAAAAAATATTCTATATCCTTTCAATATGTGTGATGACCATTCTCCAGCCGTCCTGTGATGCACTGGATCTGGCACCGGAAGATTATTATGGAGCCGGAAATTTCTGGAAAGAAGCTTCCCAGCCCAAAGCATTCATGTTGGGTCTGCACGCCCAATTAAGAAGTTACTATGACATGTTCTACACCTTGGGCGAACTCCGCGGCGGCACACAACGTGTGGGCACCTCCTCGCTGAACACCAGCTTGAACTATGCCGATATCCGGTCACAGAATATCTCGGAAGATATTCCCGGCATATCCAATTGGAACGGACTATACTCTCCTATCATGCAAGTAAACCATTTTATCCAAGAAGTAGAAAATGGGTGTACGTTTCTGGATGATGCGACCCGGAGCCGGTATTTGGGACAAGCGTATGGCATGAGAGCCCTGTATTACTTCATGCTATACAGAACTTTCGGGGGAGTACCTCTCATCACCAAAGTAGATATATTGGACGGCAAGCCATCGGCAGACAAATTCTATGTAGAACGCGCCACACCCGAAGCCACGATGGAATTTATCAAAGCAGATATTAATAAATCCGAAAACTATTTCGGAAATAACACCTCCTTTGATGCATACGACTGGTCACGCTATGCCACTTTAATGCTTAAAGCAGAAATCTATATGTGGGCAGCGAAAGTATCCATCACCGGATTCACAGCAACCGGGGCAACCGATTTACAGACTGCCAAGACCGCCTTATCCGGAATCATAGGACATTTTGAATTAATGGACAACTTTGCCTCCATCTTCTCATGCGACAATAAAAAGAACGCTGAGATTATCTTCGCCATGCCGTTTGTAGAGGGTGAGGCCAGCAATGACGGAAGCAGATTCCTTTATCAGGATGCTGTATTTCTGGGGCAGGCACATGGTCGTGACGGTAAAGTAATTGAAAAAGACACCTTAAATTTGAAAGGTACCGGTGGGGTATTCCGTGACGAGTACACAGAAGATTTCTGGAAAACGTTCAAAGAAGGAGACAGCCGTCGTGATGCCACATTCATGGAGTATTACATGAAAAATGATAATGGTACGCTCAGCGAATTCGGATGCGTAATGAAAAAACGTATAGGTACAATCAATTCCAATGACAACCGCATTTATATTTCGGACATCCCTGTTTACCGCTATGCCGATGCGTTACTAATGATGGCGGAAATTGAAAACGGATTGAACAACCCTTGTGCTTCGTATATCAACGAAGTACGCAAACGTGCATACGGAGACACCTTTGAAGAAAACAAATACACGGAAGGCAGCTATGCGGAAAATGAACTAGCCATTTTGCAGGAACGGGACAAAGAGTTTGTCAGTGAAGGCAAGCGCTGGTTTGACGTATTGCGTATGCACGATGCATCCGGACGTTCTTTGGTCTTTTCTGCCGATGCCAACTATCCGGGCACAAATCCTATCCTCGGTACAGAAGAAGCATATAAAATGCTTTGGCCGGTTAATATCGGTACTTTGAATGTGAATCCGTTATTAACTCAAACTCCGGGATACGGGAAAAAATAAGCCAAATCCTCCTGTTTATTTTTCAGGACAGATGTTTTAACATAGAAAAATAAAGGTGTGTCGTGAGATACACCTTTATTCATTATGCATATAGTTGATAAAACATCAACAACACAGAAAATCAATAACTATTTCCGTTCTTTTGACAGCTCCTCCAATGTTTTTTCCTCGTACCTGCAAATGGCCTTCTTATAATCCTCGGAAATCAATTTCGGTTCTTTGGTAGCCAGGTCATAACCTACCATCACCGTGCGGCACTCACACTTCACCTCATGGGTATCCGTAGTCACGGCACGCTGCAACAAAGTAAAACTCTTATGCCCCAAATGTACCACAGCCGTTTCTATCACCAGATGATCCGAGAAAAATACCGGCATAAAGAAGTTTGCATTGATATTGGCCACCACAATAGCCAGCTTACTCCAGTCGGCACTGCCAAATACATCTTTTATATAAGTAGTCTTTGCCAAATCATACAAAGAAAAGTAAACCGAATTGTTCATATGACCAAACTGGTCCACATCGCTGAATCGTATCTGCACCGGCATAGTATGCCTGAATTTTATATCCTCTGCCATAGTTAAGCTTATTAAAATCGTTCAAATATAACACTTTTCTCAATAATTGAACCCTAAATGACAGATTATTCTTAATTTTGCTGCGAAATAAATGAATATGTAATTTTAATAACAATATAAACATGGATAAGAAGTATAGCAAGGAGACCTTATGCGTACAGGCAGGCTGGACTCCGAAAAAAGGCGAACCGCGCGTTTTGCCTATTTATCAAAGTACCACATTCAAGTATGACACCAGCGAACAGATGGCGCGTCTGTTCGATCTGGAAGATTCGGGATATTTCTATACACGCTTGCAAAACCCCACCAATGACGCCGTCGCCGCAAAAATCGCAGCATTGGAAGGTGGTGTGGGTGCTATGCTGACCTCGTCCGGCCAGGCTGCCAACTTCTATGCCATTTTCAATATCTGTCAGGCAGGCGACCACTTCGTATGCTCGTCTACCATCTACGGAGGTACATTCAACCTGTTCGGCGTCACGCTGAAAAAACTGGGCATCGAGTGTACCTTCATTGACGCCAATGCATCCGAAGAGGAAATAGACCAAGCTTTCCGCCCGAATACCAAAGCGTTGTTCGGCGAAACCATCTCCAATCCGAGCATCGATGTGCTGGACATCGAAAAGTTCGCACGCATCGCACACAAGCACGGTGTGCCTTTGATTGTGGACAACACCTTCGCCACTCCCATCAACTGCCGCCCGTTTGAATGGGGAGCGGATATCGTCACCCATTCTACAACCAAATACATGGACGGTCATGCCACCAGTGTAGGAGGCGCCATTGTGGACAGCGGCAACTTTGACTGGGAAGCCCATGCGGACAAATTCCCCGGTCTGACCCAGCCCGACGAGTCTTATCACGGACTGACTTATACCAAAGCGTTCGGCAAAATGGCTTACATGACGAAAGCAACCGCCCAACTGATGCGTGACCTCGGCTCCATCCAGTCTCCGCAAAATGCGTTCCTGCTGAATCTGGGATTGGAAACATTACACCTGCGCGTGCCCCGTCATTGCGAAAACGCACAGAAAGTGGCCGAATGGCTGGAAGCCAACCCGAAAGTGAAATGGGTGAACTATTGCGGACTGAAAAGCAGCAAATACTATGATCTGGCACAGAAATATATGCCAAACGGCTCGTGCGGTGTCATCGCTTTCGGCTTGAACGGAACCCGTGAGGAAGCGATAGAATTTATGGACAGGCTGAAATTCATCTGCATCGTAACCCATGTGGCCGACGCACGGACCTGCGTACTGCATCCCGCCAGCCATACTCACCGCCAGCTCACCGACGAACAGTTGCGCGAAGCGGGAGTAGCTCCGGACTTGATTCGTCTTTCAGTGGGCATCGAGAATGTAAACGACATCATAGCCGACATTGAGCAAGCTTTACAATAAGACGAAGCGGATGAAAAGAATCATTATCATTGGCGCCACTTCCGGCATCGGACTGGAAGTGGCGCGATGCTATCTGAAAGACGGCTGGCAAGTAGGCGTGGCAGGACGTAGAGAAGAAGAACTGGAAAAAATCCGATTATCCGCGCCCGGACAGGTATGTACTCAGACAATAGATGTCACCCGTGAGGACGCCCCTTTCTCATTGGAGCAACTGATTACTAAAATGGGAGGTATGGATGTGTTCTTGCTCAGCTCGGGCATAGGCAAACAAAATCTTTCACTTCAACCCGATATAGAATTACAAACCGCCGCCACCAATGTTTCGGGATTCATACGGATGGTCAATGCCGCCTATCACTATTTTGAGCAACACGGGAAAGGGCATATAGCCGTAATCAGCTCCATAGCAGGCACCAAAGGGCTGGGATCCGCCCCAGCTTATTCAGCTACCAAGCGGTTTCAGAACACGTACATAGATGCATTGGACCAATTGGCACACATGAAGAAACTAAACATCTCCTTCACCGATATCCGTCCCGGATTTGTCGCCACTCCTTTGCTGAAAGATGATAAATATCCGCTGCTGATGCATACTTCCCAAGTGGCATCTCAAATTGTAAAAGCCATCTCCCGAAGGAAAAGAGTAGCCATCATAGACTGGCGCTATCAGCTTATTGTATTCTTCTGGAAATTGATTCCCGGATGGTTATGGGTAAGGCTGCCTGTGCGGAACCAATAATCCCCAGCCAATATCATTTCATAAGAAAAACCCCTTGTTCTCATCCTGAACTTGCGAAAGATTTGTAAACAAGGCGAGGGCTTCTTCATTCTACTCCCCGAAATTACCTGAATGAAAGGAATTGGTTAAAGGGACCGGCAAAGCCTGTGATCATGCTGATGAAAGATCAAACAGGCTATTGAATGATGCTTTCTTTGTAAAGCTGAACCTCTTTACAAACATAGAAACTTAAAAAAATTCTTTTCCCTTTGTAACAACTTTCCCACTTCCCCCGTCTATCTGATTGAAAGCGCTTTCAAAAAACAATTTCAGTATGAACAAAAACAAAATAGAACCATGAAAAAGTTTGTATTTACTCTATTGCTAGTCTTCGTCTGCCATCTGGGCTACGCCCAAGGCATCAACGGTCTTTTCAATGAATTCGGCAGCGAAAAAAATGCCGATTGTGTCAAAGTATCTTCTTTCATGATGTCTCTTGGAAAAATGTTTGCCGGACACGATGAAGACGCTGAGATAATAAGAAAAATAAAGTCAATAAAAGTACTGGACCTGGAATCTTGTACGGCAAGCGTAAAAGAACGGTTCAACAAAAAAGTGAACAAACTGAATCTGAAAGGATATGATGAGCTGATGCGTGTAAACGATGAAGGCGAGAAAGTCCGCGTGCTGATGAAAACAAAAAAGGAAACTATCCGTGAACTGCTGTTTGTATGCACCGGAAAAGAAGACTGTACACTGGTACAGATAAACGGAAAATTCACAAAGGATGATATAGACAAATTAGTAAATCAGGAAACAGGAAAGAAGCATGGACGCCGCTGAGTTTAAGCAACAATTTCTACCTTACCACCGGAAACTCTACCGGGTAGCCTTCCGGCTGACGGGCAACCCTCAGGATGCGGAAGATATGATGCAGGAAGCGTATCTGAAATTGTGGAACAAGCGCGATGAACTGGCGGACGTACTGAACACCGAAGCCTATTGTGTCACCCTCATCAAGAATCTGTGCTACGACGTCCTGCGCCGGAGTCAGCCGGATGAAGACGGACGCCCTCCCGAAGAGCTGAACCTCCCCATGGACACCAACATAGCCCGGGAAATAGAACAGCGGGATGAAGTGAACCAGGTAAAACGGCTCATCGGCAGACTGCCCGAGCAACAAAAACGGGTGATTCTGCTTCGTGATGTCAATGATTGCTCCTTTGAGGAGATAGAGCAAGCCACCGGACTGAATGCCATCAACATACGTGTGTTGCTGAGCCGCGCCCGCAAAAAGATACGTGAACAATATAATGCAATAATGAACTATGAAAGTAAATGAAATAGAAAGACTATTGGCCCGGTATTACGATGGAGAAACCAGCGATACCGAAGAAAAGGAACTGAAACGCTTTTTTACCGAAGAGGACGTTCCGGCTCATTTACTTGCCGAGAAGGAAATCTTCATGCAACTGGCAGCACATCTCGCTCCCGAAATACCGGAAGGCCTGGAAAGCAGGCTGAGCCGCAAGATAGACGAATGGGATACAGGCGAAAGACGCACGCTGAAAATAAAAAAACATATACGGGCCCTCCGCTTGCAATGGATAGGAAGCATAGCCGCCAGCCTGCTCATCCTGCTCTCCGTAGGACTGTACCTATACAAGCCCTATCCGGCACCGCAAGATACCTGCGCCACCCCCGAAGAAGCATACGCACAGGCCCAGAAGGCACTTATCATGCTTTCCAGCAGCCTGAATAAAGGAATAGAAAAGGTGGAATCGGTGCAGGAAGCTACCGGAAAAATTCAAGAGAACGTAAACGAACAATTAAACCGATTAAATAACATAAAACAATGAAACGTACATATATCATTACTTTATTGCTCTCTCTGTGCTCACTGTTCACCTACGCACAGGACAGTTTTTTCGACAAGTTCGCTGATATGGAAGGGGTAACCTCTGTCTATATCTCAAAAGCCATGCTCAGCCTGATGCCCAACATGAAAACGGAAGGGGTAAATATAGGCGAAGTAGCCTCCAAACTGGATAACATCCAGATTCTAAGTTGTGAAAAACCCGACATTATCGCCAAGCTGAAAAAGGAGACAGCTTTCATCAGCCCCAAGAACGGCTACGAGGAGTTGATGCGCATAAACGATGAAGGCGAGAAAACCATCATTTATCTGAAACGGAACAAAAACAAAGAAAAGGAATTTGTATTGATGAGTCAGGAAAAAAATGAATTTACCATCATCGCCATCACAGGAAATCTGACTCTGCAAGAGATACAAGGGATCATCAACAAGGAGTAACTCCACACATACCCCACCCTAAGGCCTTTTCTCCCGCCTGCTAAGGTCTGAAGAAAGGATATATACTATCTCCATAGCACTATGGAGTTATCTCCAAAGCTTGCGGAGTTAACTCCAAAGGCTATGGAGATAACTCCGCAGGTTTTGGAGATAGTAACCGGACGGCCTGAAAGGCTTAACAATAGGGCTGCGAACGCTTACGTTGTCTCCGGCAAAGGGTTATCCGCCCGCAGAGACCCTGCCAGTCAAGGAACTTATTTCTTTATCCGTTTTTGGGTAGGCAAAGTAAACTCATGCGCTTCGGTCACCGCCCCGTTGCTCTCTGTTGCAAAAACACGGAATTGCGCCTGGCCTGTTTTCAACTTCCTGCCTCCGCGAATGGTGGCCGTATACCTTATCTGATTCCCGACAGGCATATAGGCTATCTGAGCCGAAGGTGAAATCAAAATATGTTTCATGCCGCTCATTTCCTCTATCACCGGAGTAACATTGTAAGCGGGCACATCCCCATCATTCACCACATCGAACACCAGTTTGCTGTCTTCTTCCGCATCAATAACATGGTTACGGTTATCATCGATAAAACGCAGGTTGATGATCCTCAATCCTGACGAAGGCTCATAAGAGGAAGTATGCTCATACTGCGAAGAAGAAGGATAAGTCTTCACGTAATACTCCTCCACCTGATAAGTTTTCTCCCGAGGCGTAGTTATGGCATTTCCCACAGCAGCCCCCGTTACAGTTCCCAGCAGGGCGCCGAATTGCGAACCGTTATATCCGCCGGCCCTGTCACCCACAATAGCGCCTAATACTCCGCCGATGGCCGCACCGGCTTGTACTGCCGCCGGATTACCTTGCATTCCGGATGGTGAGCAAGCCGAAAGCAAAGCGGTCGGAATGCATAAAATGAATATCATTTTTCTCATACCCCAAGTAGTTTATAATCTTTATCAGACAGACAAATATACTTTTTCCTATTGACAATGGATTCATCGGCTATGTTAAAATTTCATTTCTTGTCATTCATCCTCATCGGTCTAACCGCCATCATTCCGGATGGAAGGCTCTTCTTCCTAAAATGAAAAGATAAGTCTAAATAACACAAGAAACAGAAGGAGACGTTTTTTTTTCTATATATTTGCCGGGAAACAAATGAAAAGTTCTTCGCCATACCCTTGCATCGCCGCAGAAGGCTTCCCCCCTCTCCGCAGCAAAACCGCACCCGGTATGGCAAGGAAATATTTACAACCTATCATTATGGAATTGAAAGCAAAATACGAACAGCGCATTGAACAGGCTGAGGCAGAACTCCGCCAGGTAAAAAATAAGATTCTCCGCATCAGCACGCTGAGGGTCTTGTTATTTGCAGCAGGGATTATAGGAACAATCTACTTCTATCAGGCAGGAACAACCACTATATGTCTCACTATAGCGGTCACTTTCGTTCCTTTTCTGGCATTGGTAAAGTATCACAACCGGTTGTTTTTCCGCAAAGACTGGCTGGAAACCTGCATACGGGTGAATAGTGACGAGCTTTCCGCACTGGCGGACAACTATGAGCCTTTTGAGGACGGAAAGGAATTTACAAACCCGGCCCACAGGTATTCTTTTGACCTGGACTTGTTCGGAAGGCACTCTTTGTTTCAGGCCTTGAACCGTACCTGCACTTCATTCGGAAAGGAAAAACTGGCAGAATGGTTACAAAATCATCTGGAGATAAAGGAAGAGATAATCCAACGGCAGGAGGCGACAAAGGAACTGGCTGCTTATTCCGATTTCCGGGAAACATTCCGGATTACCGGTCTGCTCTACAAAGGGGCGACAAGCGACCGCGAAGAAATTAAAGAGTGGACGGAAGCACCTGCTTATTTCAGCAAGAAATGGTGGAGCCGCCCGTTATTGGGAATAGTTCCCGGAGTCAACATCGTACTGGCTATGCTGGGAGTGGCCGGGGTCATTCCGATGACATGGTTCGGACTGGCCTTCGGACTGTTCGTGATAGGTAGTTTCGGACTGATAAAGCCTGTCAGCAATCTGCAAAGAGTTTATGACAAGAAATTACGTATCCTGTCTATCTACGCCGAACTGATCAGCCTGATAGAGAACCGGGAAATGAACGCTCCGCTACTCAGACACCTGAAAGCTGAATTCGGCATGGACGGGAAATCCACCACCCATATTTTGAAAGAGCTTTCACGGGAACTGGACAAACTGGACTTGCGCAACAACCAATTGTTATATGTCTTGCTGGAAGGTTCCATGTTCTGGCAACTCCGGCAGGTAATGCGCATTGAACAATGGAGGCACAAATATGGAAAATATCTGCTTCACTGGCTGGACGTCCTGGGTGACATTGATGCTCTTTGTTCGCTGGCGACATTTGCCGGCAACCATCCCGCATACGCCTATCCGGCCATTGCCGGCAAGCCTTTTGTTTTCCTTGCAAAGGATATGGGACATCCCCTGATGCCTGCACGGCAATGTGTGACCAATGATGCCGATATCCCCTCAAGACCGTTCTTTGTCATCATCACAGGAGCCAACATGGCAGGGAAAAGTACTTATCTGCGTACGATCGGAGTGAATTATGTATTGGCATGTACCGGCTGCCCTGTATGCTGTTCCTCCCTTGAAATATATCCTGCCAAACTAGTGACAAGCTTGCGGACTTCCGATTCGTTGACAGACAACGAATCTTACTTCTTTGCCGAACTAAAACGATTGAAACAAATTATAGACCGCCTGAATAAGGGAGAGGAGTTGTTCATCATTCTGGATGAGATTTTAAAAGGAACCAACTCGATGGACAAGCAGAAAGGCTCATTCGCCCTGGTACGCCAACTGATGGAACTGAAAACGAACGGTATCATTGCCACACACGACCTGCTATTAGGGAAATTAATAGAATATTTCCCCAAAGAGATACGGAATTATTGCTTTGAAGCTGATATCACCAACGATGAACTGACTTTTTCATACAAACTCCGTGAAGGTATCGCACAAAATATGAACGCTTGCTTCCTGATGAAAAAGATGGGGCTAATCATCAACGACTAACCCCACCCAACAATTTATCACATTAACGTCTTAAGCAAATAAAGCAGACCTTCACAGGCACACCTTATTTCATAACATAAAGAGTCATAGAAAATCAAAATTCACTTGTTTCCAAGCAATGTACAAACGCACTTGCATCGTCTCCCGTGAAATAAAACACAGAAGATGCAGGCTCGTATGTATAGGGGATGAAACGGAACAACTGGGCCGCAACGAATTTCTTATCCTGAGAAATCATATAGTCCATACGTACGTTTCCGTTTGTCTTTACTTTCACGTCATTCTTGGTTTCAAAACCTTTTTTCTCCAACGTTTCCGTTAAAGCCTGTAAATCGCATACATCAAAGAAGCAGGCTCCTTCTTTAGCTACACTGCCGGTAGGTGCATATACCCATTCCTTGCTTCGCCAGAAAAGGCGGAATACGGCCCACAGAAACAAAATGGTTCCACCAGCCATAAACACCATACTCATGGTGGATGAGGAATCCCCCATCTTTAAAGAGGTTGCAAATGCACCTGCACCTATCACGCAAAGGATAGCGGATATGATAACAGAAGAAATACTAGTACGTTTTACGACATCAGGATGTGTTGTTGAAAATAAGGTCGCTTCAGTAGAAACTGTATTACTCATAATAATTTAAATTTTATTCTTTACTAATTAAAAAGACAATAATTCATACCAAGGTCACATCTCGCCATCACCGACAAGACGGAACCATGAAAAAACAAATTGGTAAAAGAATAAAAGCTAAATGAGAATACGCCTCATACCGAAGATATAGTGCTCGCAAGCACTATCCCAATGAAGGGAGTGGGAAGAGGCATACACATGGGTATGACAGCTTGCAAGACTGGCCATCCGGGCGGCCATCTTACGCAACAAAGTCTTTATAAATTGGGTAGTCTCTATGGAGGAAAAACGGTACATACGCTCTGCAGAAGCACTGACACGATGTGCTAAAGTATGAGCATCCCCAAACTCCATATCTGCTATTCCCTTATTGCTATCCATGGGAATGACACTATCCTCATTGATGGAGTCCTGCGGAGTAGTATCCGTATTCTGTACAGTACATACCGTCATTAACGCAGCTGGAACTGCATCAACATATTCTGTTCTGGCAAAAGCCAAAGCAAACAGAAAAAATAATATGACTGTTACAAATCCTCTCATTGCTTACTGTTTGAGTTACAAAGATAACATAAATAGCTTCTTAGGTTTCATTTCATACAATAATTAACAAATATCAAAGGTATTTTGTTTTAAAGGAGATTTGAAGGATTATCAAAAGATATGAAGGATCAGCTCTCAACTCCTTCATGATTTCTTTTTGAGATACAGGCAGTTATCTATCCATGAAGGTTTTGAAGGAATTATTCAGTGTTCTTAATTCCGGCTTTAATCTAAAAGCTGTTCTCGTTCTGTATGCTTCGTTCATATCAAAACTTTTGTAAACAGGACAAGTAATATTTATGTGGACGAAAGCGCTCTCAGCTTGTTTTCTCATTACTGCCGGTCATGGCATAAAATAAAAAAAAGCCACAGCTTTTATAGCTATGGCTTTTATATATATGATGATATACAGATTATTCAGCTTTAGGGGCTTCCTCTGTAGTTTCAGCTGCCGATGCTGCAGGAGCTTCTGTAGCGGCTGCACTCTTCTTAGAACGACGAGTACGAGTTGCTTTCTTAGCAGTTGCAGTCTTAGCCATGTTTTCATCGTAATCTACCAATTCGATAAAGCACATTTCAGCATTATCACCCAAACGATGACCTGTTTTGATGATACGAGTGTAACCACCCGGACGATCTGCTACTTTTACAGAGATTTCTTTGAACAACTCCGTTACAGCAAACTTATCTTGCAAGTTGCTAAATACAACACGACGTGAATTAGTTGTGTCGTCTTTAGATTTTGTAATTAAAGGCTCAACGAATTTCTTCAAAGCTTTAGCCTTTGCAACAGTCGTAGTGATTCTTTTGTGCTTGATCAAAGAACAAGCCATGTTAGATAACATAGCACTTCTATGAGAAGCAGTACGACCTAAATGATTGAATTTCTTATTATGTCTCATTTTTTATTCTTTATCTAATTTATATTTAGAGATATCGGTCCCAAACGACAGATTCAGACCCTCGAGCAAATCATCAAGCTCCGTGAGCGATTTCTTACCGAAGTTTCTGAACTTCAACAGATCTGTCTTGTTGAACTGTACCAAGTCACCCAATGTTTCCACATCGGCAGCTTTCAAGCAGTTCAAGGCACGAACTGAGAGGTCCATATCAACAAGCTTAGTCTTAAGCAGCTGGCGCATGTGCAATACTTCTTCATCAAATTCTTCATTGCCGTCCACATCGGATGTTTCAAGAGTAATCTTTTCATCAGAGAACAACATGAAATGATAAATCAATATTTTAGCGGCTTCTTTCAAAGCTTCCTTCGGGTGAATGGAACCATCGGTAGTAATTTCCAATACCAGCTTTTCGTAGTCAGTCTTCTGTTCAACACGGAAGTTTTCCACCTGATATTTTACATTACGTATCGGTGTGTAAATAGAATCGATAGGAATTACATTAACATCGGTACAATATTCGCGGTTTTCGTCGGCCGGAACATACCCTCTACCTTTATTAATAGTAATGTCCATCTGCATTGTTGCTTTTGAATCTAAATGGCAAATAACCAATTCAGGATTTAACACTTCAAATCCAGTCAAATACTTACTTATATCACCTGCCTTAAATTCACTAGAATTCTCAACGGTAATGCTTACCTTTTCATTTTCGAACTCTTCTACTACTTGCTTAAATCTGACTTGCTTCAGATTTAAGATAATGTTGGTCACGTCTTCTTTAACACCAGGTACAGATGCGAACTCATGTTCTACACCTTCGATCTTAATCGTATTGATTGCAAATCCTTCCAATGAAGAAAGAAGAATACGGCGTAAAGCATTACCTACGGTAATACCGAAACCGGGTTCGAGTGGACGGAACTCAAATTTTCCAAATCTGGAGTCCGCTTCCAACATTAATACTTTATCAGGTTTTTGAAATGCTAATATCGCCATGAAATTAATTATTATTTAGAGTACAATTCAACGATCAAGTGTTCTTTAATGTTTTCAGGAATGTCTGCTCTTTCAGGTATATGTAACAACTTACCTACCTTAGAACTTTCATCCCACTCCAACCAAGGATATTTGCTATGATTGAATCCTGCAAGTGAATTAGCAATCACTTCCAAAGATTTAGATCTTTCGCGTACACCCACAATCTGACCGGGTTTTACAGAGAATGAAGGAATATTAACTACCTTTCCATCTACTGTAATGTGCTTGTGACTTACTAACTGACGGGCAGCAGCACGAGTCGGAGCAATACCCAAACGGAACACCACGTTGTCAAGACGAGCCTCTAAACTCTGCAACAAGATTTCACCGGTAATACCGTTAGCACTTGCAGCCTTTTCAAACAGGTTACGGAATTGTTTTTCCAACACACCGTAAGTATATTTAGCTTTTTGTTTTTCTGCCAACATGACACCATACTCAGAAGTCTTTCTTCTTCTGTTGTTACCATGTTGTCCGGGAGGATAATTCTTCTTAGATAAAACTTTATCTGCTCCAAAGATTCCTTCACCGAATTTACGGGCAATTCTTGATTTTGGTCCAGTATATCTAGCCATTTCTTTTTCTAATTTAATTGTTACTAATGAACTTAATTTGTTGCAGCCGCGATTACAGAAAGGAAGTGCAATCCATTATTAACAAAATCAAGTTACATATAAAAATAGGTTATCTATTAAACTCTTCTTCTTTTCGGAGGACGACAACCGTTGTGTGGAAGCGGAGTTACATCAATAATTTCAGTAACCTCGATACCAGCTCCGTGAACAGTTCTGATAGCAGACTCACGTCCGTTTCCAGGACCCTTTACATAAGCTTTCACCTTTCTCAGGCCAAGATCAAACGCTACTTTAGCGCAATCTTGTGCAGCCATCTGTGCTGCATAAGGAGTGTTCTTCTTAGAACCTCTAAATCCCATCTTACCTGCAGAAGACCATGAGATAATCTGACCTTCACTATTTGCCAAAGATACAATGATGTTGTTGAATGAAGAATGAACATGCAACTGTCCATTAGCGTCAACCTTCACATTTCTCTTCTTAGCTGCGACTGTTTTTTTTGCCATATCAACAATTATTATTTAGTAGCTTTTTTCTTATTTGCAACTGTTTTCTTTCTTCCCTTACGTGTACGAGCGTTGTTCTTAGTGCTCTGGCCACGAACCGGCAGACCAATACGGTGACGTACACCACGATAGCAACCAATATCCATTAATCGCTTAATGTTTAATTGCACTTCTGAACGAAGATCACCTTCTACTTTGTATTCAGCACCAATGATTTCACGAATTCTAGCAGCCTGGTCATCTGTCCAGTCTTTCACTTTCACATCTCTGTCAACACCAGCCTTATCCAAGATTTTTGCTGAACTACTGCGTCCAATACCATATACATAGGTTAACGCAATCTCGCCTCTCTTATTCTGAGGCAAATCTACACCAACTATTCTTATAGCCATATACTAAATTATTTTTTTTGCAAAAATAATAAATTATCCTTGACGTTGTTTATACTTAGGATTTTTCTTGTTAATAACATACAAACGGCCATTTCGTCTAACGATTTTGCATTCCGGCGTACGTTTCTTTAATGATGCTCTTACTTTCATATCTTATTTCTTTTTTATTTGTATCTAAAAACGATTCTTCCTTTAGATAAGTCATAAGGAGACATCTCTACTCTGACCTTATCCCCGGGTAATATTTTAATGTAATGCATTCTCATCTTGCCAGAGATATGAGCAGTAATCTCATGCCCGTTTTCTAGCTCAACACGAAACATTGCATTAGACAATGCTTCAACTATAACTCCATCTTGTTCTATTGCGGATTGCTTTGCCATATTAAATTGCTTTATCTCCTAATACTTGTTCGACATATTCAAATGAGGACAAAATATCTGCCTTCCCAACTCCTATTGCAACTGTATGCTCAAAGTGAGCGGCACATTTCCTATCGCGTGTACGCACTGTCCATCCATCTCTTTCCATTACTATTTGGCGGGAACCCAATGTTATCATCGGTTCGATGGCAATGCACATACCCTTTTTCAACAGAGTGCCATATCCTCTTTTTCCATAATTGGGTACCTGCGGATCTTCATGCATATCTTTTCCAATGCCATGACCTACAAATTCTCTCACCACACCATAGGAATTAGCCTCGCAATGTTGCTGGACAGCAAAACCTATATCACCCAAACGCCTTCCATGAATGGCATTCTCTATACCTAAATATAAAGCTTCTTTTGTTGTCTTCAAAAGTTTCAAGACCTCAGGATCAACTTCTCCTACACAGAAAGTATAAGCTGAATCCCCACAAAAACCATTCATATAAGTACCACAATCAACAGAAACAATATCACCTTCTTTCAAAGGGGTATCATTGGGAATACCGTGTACAACCTGATCATTTACCGAAGTACACAAGGTACTGGGGAAGGGATCACCATACTGATTTGGAAAACCTTTAAAAGTAGGAACAGCTCCATTATCTCTAATAAACTCTTCGGCCACCTTGTCAAGTTCCTTAGTTGTCACACCGGGTTTTATCAATTTAGCAACTTCAGCCAGAGTCCTACCTACAAGTAGGTTACTCTGACGAAGCAGCTCTATCTCATCATCTGTCTTAAGAAATATCATCTCAGACTAATTAATATGCAGCAACATTACCAGCACGCCCCTTGATTCTTCCAGAATTTAACAATCCGTCATAATGGCGCATCAACAAATGACTTTCTACCTGTTGGAGTGTATCCAATACAACACCTACAAGAATCAATAAGGATGTACCACCGAAGAACTGGGCGAACTCAGCTTTTACTCCAAAAATGCCAGCAAATGCAGGCATAATGGCTACAAGAGCCAAGAATATAGAACCCGGCAGAGTAATACGAGACATAATCGCATCTATATACTCAGCTGTATTCTTACCTGGTTTTATTCCCGGAATAAAACCATTATTTCTCTTCATATCTTCTGCCATCTGGTTAGGATTAATTGTTATTGCAGTATAGAAGTATGTAAACACAATAATCAATATTGCAAAAACAAAATTATACCAGAAGCTAGTATGATCTACAAATGCACGTACAATACCACTTGCGGTTGCAGCATTTGAGAAACCTACCAATGTAATAGGGATAAACATGATTGCCTGGGCAAAGATGATAGGCATTACATTCGCAGCATTCACCTTTAAAGGAATATATTGTCTTGCACCACCATATTGTTTGTTTCCTACAATACGTTTTGCATATTGCACGGGAACTTTGCGGACGCCTTGAACCAGCAAAATTGCTGCTGCAATAACGAACAACAAAAATACTATTTCCAACAAAAACATGATGATACCACCTGCACCCGGAGAAGCCAAACGAGAAACGAACTCCTGGAATAAAGATTGTGGCAGACGGGCAATAATACCTATCAAAATGATGAATGATATACCATTACCTATCCCTTTATCTGTTATTCTTTCTCCAAGCCACAGAATAAACATACTTCCAGCTGCCAAAATGATGGTAGAAGTAATTATAAAGAATGTCCAATCTAATGAAGCATTAAGTGATGGTCCGGCTTGCATCTTAAGGTTAAGCAAGTATGAGGGAGCTTGGAAAACCAAAATTGCAATTGTCAATATACGGGTATACTGATTGATTTTTCTTCTACCACTTTCACCTTCACGCTGGATTTTCTGAAAGTAGGGAACAGCAATCGCCAAAAGCTGAATTACAATTGATGCCGAGATATATGGCATGATTCCCAATGCAAAAATAGATGCATTAGAAAACGCTCCTCCAGAGAACATGTTTAACAAGGCTAACAAACCTTCACTCGTTTGTTTATGCAACTGAGTTAACATAGCAGGGTTAATACCTGGCAGAACCACGTAAGAACCAAACCTGTAAATTGCAACAAATAATATAGTAATGAGGATCCTTTGTCTCAGATCCTCAATTTTCCATATATTCTTTAATGTTTCAATAGATTTTCTCATTGAATCAGAGTTTTACTGCATTACCACCAACAGCTTCGATTGCAGCTACCGCACTCTTTGAAAAAGCATTAGCTTCCACATCAAGCTTAGTAGTCAAACTACCGTTACCTAGTACTTTTACCAATTGATTAGAAGAAATGAAACCAGCTTCAATAAAGTCATTCATACCTACCTTAGTCAGATTCTTAGCTTCAGCCAATTTCTGAATAGTTTCAAGGTTAATAGCTTTATATTCTACACGGTTAATATTCTTAAAACCAAACTTCGGAACACGACGTTGAAGAGGCATCTGTCCGCCTTCAAAACCAATCTTCTTTGAATAACCTGATCTTGATTTAGCACCTTTATGACCTCTTGTAGAAGTACCACCCAAACCAGATCCGGGGCCACGGCCAATTCTTTTTCTAGTCTTTGTAGATCCTTCTGCAGGTTTTAAATTACTTAAATTCATATCGTAATTAGTTTTTTTATTAACAATGAATTACTTAACGATGGCAACCAGGTGTTTTACCTTTTCAACCATTCCCAGAATAGAAGGAGTTTCTTCGTGCTCAACCACACGATTCATCTTGCGAAGTCCCAGCGCATCGAGTACTCTTTTTTGATCAGCAGGAGCACCAATTCTACTTTTTATTTGTTTAATCTTAATAGTTGACATAATTCCTCCTTATCCTCTAAATACTTTTTCCATACTTACGCCTCTGTTCTGAGCAACCATACGGGCATCTCTCATCTCACCCAAAGCTAAAATAGTAGCTTTTACCAAGTTGTGCGGATTAGAAGAACCTTTTGACTTAGCCAAAACATCTGTAATACCCACACTTTCCAAAACAGCACGCATCGCACCACCTGCTACCACACCAGTACCGGTAGAAGCCGGCTTGATGAATACTTCAGCGCCGCCAAATTTAGCCGACTGTTCATGAGGAACTGTACCTTTCAATACAGGAACACGAGTCAAGTTCTTTTTAGCTGCTTCAACGCCTTTAGCAATAGCAGCTGTTACTTCACCTGCTTTACCAAGGCCCCAACCAATAATACCGTCTTCGTTTCCAACAACGACAATTGCAGAAAAGCTGAATGTTCTACCACCCTTTGTTACCTTTGTAACACGGTTGATAGCAACCAATCTGTCTTTTAACTCTATATCGTTAGTTATCTTAACTCTATTATTAACTGCCATAATTGATTAAAATTTAAGTCCACCGTTACGAGCAGCGTCAGCTACTTCTTTTATTCTCCCATGATACAAGTAACCATTACGGTCGAATACGACAGTCGTAATACCAGCTTCCTGAGCTTTCTTAGCAATCAGTTCACCAACTTTAGCAGCCTGTTCTTTCTTAGGCATAGCTTCCATTCCCAAAGATGAAGCTGCAGCCAAAGTTCTACCAGACAAGTCATCGATAACTTGAACGTAAATCTGCTTGTTACTTCTAAACACACTCATACGCGGACGTTCAGTAGTACCTGAAATCTTATTGCGTACTCTATATTTGATCTTGATTCGTCTTTCTAATTTTGTTGTCATGATAATACAATTTTATGTAAATTATTTAGCACCGGCTGACTTACCAGACTTTCTACGAATTTCTTCGCCAACAAACTTAATACCTTTACCTTTATAAGGTTCCGGCTTACGGAAAGAACGTATTTTTGAACAAACCTGACCAAGCAGTTGTTTGTCACAAGATTCCAATATAATAAGAGGGTTCTTATTTCTTTCTGACTTAGTTTCTACCTTGATTTCAGGAGGCAACTGCATAAAGATATTATGAGTATAACCCAAAGCGAAATCAATAATATTACCATTGTTTGAAGCACGGTAACCTACACCGACAAGTTCCAGTTCTTTCTTATAACCTTCAGAAACACCAATAACCATGTTGTTAACCAAAGAACGATACAAGCCGTGAAAAGCATGTCTTTGTTTTATGTTATCCAACATCTCGTTTTCGTTTTCTGTCAACATCACATGTCCATCTTCAATTGCAACATTGATAGAAGGATCAACAAATTGGCTAAGTTCGCCTTTAGGACCTTTTACAGTAACTACATTATCCTTCAGAGTAACTGTTACTCCAGTGGGAATACTAATGGGTAATTTTCCTATTCTTGACATTGCTTATCCTCCTATTAATATACATAACAAAGAACTTCACCACCAATTTTCAGTTCAGCAGCTTCTTTGTTAGTCATTACACCTTTGGAAGTAGATATTATAGCAATACCTAAACCATTAATAACTCTCGGCATGTCTTTGTAACCCGTATACTTACGTAAACCCGGAGTGGAAACTCTAATAAGTTTCTTAATAGCATTTACTTTGTTTACTGAGTCGTACTTCAAAGCCACTTTGATAGTTCCTTGAGGACCATCTTCTACAAACTTGTAGTTCAGAATGTAGCCTTTGTCGAAAAGGATCTTAGTGATTTCCTTTTTCAAATTTGAGGCAGGCACTTCTACTACTCTGTGCTTTGCACTAATTGCATTTCTCAATCTGGTGAGATAATCTGCGATTGGATCTGTCATATAATAATAAATTAAATTAATCAGGACTACCCTGACAATATTTAAAAATAAAAAGAATTACCAGCTTGCTTTCTTAACGCCCGGGATCAAACCATTAGAAGCCATTTCGCGGAACTGAATTCTTGAAATCCCGAACTGACGAATATAGCCTTTAGGACGACCGGTCAATTTACAACGGTTGTGCAAACGAATAGGATTAGCATTCTTAGGAATAGCCTGTAATTTCTGAGCAGCTTCAAAAGCTTCAGCAGGATCACCTGAGTTGACAATCTTTTTCAACGCAGCACGTTTTTCAGCATATTTGGCTACAAGTTTGGCTCTTTTTACTTCACGAGCCTTCATTGATTCTTTTGCCATAATATATTAATCTTTTTTTGAGTTTTTAAACGGTAAACCAAATTCCTTCAACAAAGCATAACCTTCTTCATCTGTCGGAGCAGAAGTTACAAAGGTAATATTCATTCCGAGAATTTTAGTAATACTATCGATATTTATTTCAGGGAAAATGATTTGTTCCTGAATACCCAATGTATAATTACCTCTTCCATCGAACTTACTTTCGATACCTTTAAAGTCACGAATACGTGGCAAAGCAACACGAACAAGTTTTTCAAGGAACTCATACATTCTTTCACGACGCAAAGTCACCATTACGCCAATCGGCATTTTCTTACGCAACTTAAAGTTAGCGATATCTTTACGTGAAACTGTTGCAACAGCTTTCTGACCCGTAATTGCTGTTAACTCATTAATAGCAACTTCAATAATCTTCTTGTCAGCAACAGCCATACCCAATCCTTGATTAATAACAATCTTCTTAAGTACGGGGATCTGCATTGTTGAAGAATATTGGAACTGATTCTTCAATGCAGGCGCAATGCGCTCTGCATATTCTTTCTTAAGGCTAGCAGTATTACTCATTATTTAATCTCCTCTCCTGATTTTTTAGCATAACGAACAAATGTTCTACCATCAGAACTTTCTCTTCTTCCCACACGTGTTGGCTTGCCTGTTTTAGGATCAACCACATTCAAGTTTGAGATATGTATAGCAGCTTCCTGCTTCACGATACCACCCTGAGGGTTCTTTGCATTAGGTTTGGTACTTTTCGATACCATATTGATACCTTCTACAAGTGCACGTCCTTCTTTAACAAGAACTTTCAGCACACGGCCAGTTTTACCTTTATCTTCACCAGAGTTTACGTAAACTGTATCGCCTTTTTTTATATGTAATTTACTCATTACTTAAATCTTTTACAAAATTAAAGTACTTCAGGTGCAAGTGATACCACTTTCATATTTGCAGCACGCAATTCTCTTGCAACAGGGCCAAAAATACGACTTCCTCTAATTTCACCTGCATTATTCAACAATACGCAAGCATTATCATCAAAACGAATATAAGAACCATCAGCACGACGGATTTCTTTCTTAGTACGTACAATTAAAGCCTTTGATACTGCACCTTTTTTAACATCACTAGAGGGGATTACACTCTTGATAGAAACTACAATGACATCCCCTACAGAAGCGTAACGTCTCTTTGTACCACCTAATACGCGGATACAAAGAGCTTCTTTAGCGCCACTGTTGTCACACACTGTAAGTCTGGATTCTACTTGTATCATAATTACTTAGCTCTTTCAATTATTTCAACCAATCTCCATCTCTTAGTTTTGCTCAAAGGACGAGTTTCCATGATGTGTACTGTATCACCTACATTACATTCATTCTTTTCATCATGAGCATGGTATTTTTTCGTTTTAGAAACGAATTTACCATAAATAGGGTGTTTTTCTTTAAACTTAGCAGCAACAGTAATGGTCTTATCCATCTTATTGCTTACTACAACACCTGTTCTTTCTTTTCTTAAATTTCTAGCTTCCATGAGGACCATTATTATTTGTTAAGTTCTCTCTGATGCAATTCTGCCTTCATACGCGCAATCGTTCTGCGTAACTTTTTAATCTGTGCAGGATTATCCAGCGGAGAGATAGAATGATTTAAAACCATCTGATTGTAATTGGCTACTTCAGCTTCAATTCTTTCTGCCAATTCATTGGTAGCTATTTCTCTAATTTCTGCAATCTTCATAATAAATTAAGCATTTTGATTTTGAGCATCGTAATCACGTCTAACTATAAACTTAGTAGTAACAGGAAGCTTCTGTGCTGCAAGACGCAAAGCTTCTTTAGCTACCTCATAAGGAACACCTTCTGCCTCGATAATAATACGTCCCGGGGTAACCGGAGCAACGAAACCTTCAGGAGCACCTTTACCTTTACCCATACGCACATCAGCAGGCTTGCGAGTAATAGGTTTGTCCGGGAAAATACGGATCCAAATCTGTCCTTGACGTTGCATATATCTTGTTACCGCAATACGTGCAGCTTCAATTTGTCTACCTGTAATCCATTTAGTCTCCAAAGATTTAATACCAAATGATCCAAAAGCCAATTGGTTTCCTCTTTGAGCATTTCCTTTCTGACTGCCCTTCTGCTGTCTTCTGAATTTTGTCTTTTTCGGTTGTAACATAATTCCTAAAATTCAAATCCGTTAGCGATTGTTTTTCTTTCTTTTGAAGTTCTTACCACCGTTATTGTTGCCGTTTCCACCGCGACCGCTTTCTTTAGTCTGAGTAAAGTTGGGCGCTAATTCTCTCTTACCATACACTTCACCACGGCAAATCCATACTTTAATACCCAGCAAACCAACTTTAGTCAAAGCTTCTGCATGACAGTAGTCAATATCTGCACGGAAAGTATGCAACGGAGTTCTTCCTTCTTTATACATTTCAGAACGAGCCATTTCTGCTCCATTCAAACGTCCTGAAATCAACACTTTGATACCCTCAGCGCCCATACGCATTGTGTTAGCGATAGCCATCTTGATGGCACGGCGGTAGGCAATCTTACCTTCTACCTGACGAGCGATATTATTAGCTACAATAACAGCATCCAACTCAGGTCTCTTCACCTCAAAGATATTGATCTGAATATCTTTGTCCGTGATTTTCTTCAACTCTTCTTTCAGTTTGTCAACTTCCTGACCACCTTTACCAATGATAATACCTGGACGCGCTGTACAAACTGTGATTGTCACCAATTTCAGTGTACGTTCTATAACAATTCTTGAAACGCTGGCTTTTGCAAGTCTGGCATTCAAATATTTACGGATTTTGCTGTCTTCCAACAAAGCATCACCATAATCATTGCCACCGTACCAATTAGAATCCCATCCTCTGATAATTCCTAAACGGTTGCTTATCGGATTAACTTTCTGTCCCATCTAGTCTTAATTTTGATTATCATTAGTACTCTTAGAATCAACGAACAAAGTCACGTGATTTGAACGTTTACGAATTCTGTAACCTCTTCCCCGCGAAGCCGGACGCATTCTTTTCAGTGTTGCACCACCATCAACATAAATCTTTGTTACAAACAATTCGCCACTTTCTGCCTTACGTTCGTTTTTCTGTTCCCAGTTAGCAATAGCAGAGCGCAACAGTTTTTCCACTCTTGCAGAAGCTTCTTTAGAAGAAAACTTCAAGACACCCAGTGCACGGTTCACTTCCATACCACGAATCATGTCAGCCACGAGACGCATTTTCCGCGGAGAGGTAGGAACATTTTGCAATTTTGCAAAATACATGGTCTTAAGGGCTTCTTTTCTTTTTTCAGCCGATATTTTTTTTCTTGCTCCCATTATTTATTACTTTATTATTTCTTCAGATTATCCTGCTTATTTTTTCTTATTACCTGCATGGCCGCGGAATGTACGTGTCGGTGCAAATTCACCCAATTTGTGTCCTACCATGTTTTCTGTAACGTAAACAGGAATAAATTTATTTCCGTTATGAACTGCAACTGTGTGCCCTACAAAATCAGGCGAGATCATTGAAGCTCTAGCCCAAGTCTTAACGACAACCTTCTTGCCGCTTTCATTCATAGCAAGCACTTTCTTTTCAAGTTTAACGTTAATATATGGACCTTTTTTTAATGAACGACTCATAATTTACTCAATTAATCAGTTATTACTTTCTTCTCTCAATAATATACTTAGAAGACTGTTTCTTCGGAGCTCTTGTCTTCAAGCCCTTAGCATACAAGCCTGTACGTGATCTTGGGTGACCTCCTGAAGCACGTCCTTCACCACCACCCATCGGGTGATCAACAGGATTCATAACAACACCACGGTTGCGAGGACGACGCCCCATCCAACGAGTACGACCTGCCTTACCGGAAGACTCCAATCCATGATCAGAGTTACCAACGCTACCAATAGTAGCCTTACAAGCACTAAGTATTTGTCTTACCTCACCTGAAGGCAATTTAATCACACAATACTTGCCTTCTCTTGAAGTTAACTGAGCAAAATTACCAGCTGATCTCACCAAAGCTGCACCTTGACCCGGACGCAATTCAATATTATGAATTACAGTACCAACGGGGATGTTTTCAAGCGGAAGTGCGTTACCAATCTCAGGCGCTGCATTCGCTCCAGACATCAATGTGCTACCAACTTGCAATCCATTAGGAGCAATAATATATCTCTTTTCACCATCAGCATAAAACAGCAAAGCAATACGAGCCGAACGATTCGGATCGTATTCTATAGTTTTAACAACTGCGGGTACACCGTCTTTGTTTCTCTTGAAATCGATAAGTCTGTATTTTCTCTTGTGACCACCGCCCATATAGCGCATTGTCATTTTACCAACGTTGTTGCGACCACCTGTTGAGCGCTTTCCAAATACAAGAGACTTTTCTGGTACCGATGCAGTAATCTCTTCAAAAGTACCAATAATTTTATGTCTTTGCCCCGGTGTTGTGGGCTTAAATTTACGTACTGCCATCTTTATTAAATATTGCTATAAAAATCAATAGTATCGCCTTCTTTCAATGTTACGATAGCTTTCTTATAAGCATTCGTACGACCATTGATGATTCCAGACTTAGTGTAACGGCTTTTACTCTTTCCCGAGTATCTTAGCGTATTTACATCTACTACTGTAACATTATACAAAGCTTCAATCTCACTCTTAATTTCCAACTTGTTAGCTTCAGGACGTACAATAAAACCGAATCGATTTAACTTCTCGGTAATTGCAGTCATTTTCTCAGTAACCAACGGTTTAATAATAATTCCCATTATCTAAGCCTCCTTTTTAAATTAAGATAAGATATTCTCGATAGCCTTGAGCGAGTTTTCTGTAACAACAAGAGTTTCAGCATTCAATACATTGTAAGTATTTAATGCAGAAGCAATTGCCACATTAGCACGTTCGATGTTACGAGCTGACAAATATACATTTTTATTAGCTTCCGGCAAAACGAGAAGCAACTTTTTGTCAGTAATTTTAAGATTATTTACCATAGAAACGAAATCCTTAGTTTTCGGAGCTTCAAATGTAAAGTCTTCAACAATAATGATTGCGTTTTCTTGAGCTTTATAAGACAATGCCGACTTGCGGGCCAATGTCTTAACTTTTTTATTCAACTTAAACCAATAGTCACGAGGTTTAGGACCAAATACACGAGCACCACCCACCAATACCGGAGAGTTGATATCACCACGACGAGCACCGCCACCACCTTTCTGACGACCTAATTTACGAGTAGAACCGCTGATTTCGCTTCTTTCTTTAGATTTATGAGTTCCCTGACGTTGGTTAGCCATAAACTGCTTAACGTCCAAATAGATAGCGTGGTCATTGGGTTCAATTCCGAAGATAGATTCGTTTAACGTAACCTTTCTTCCGGTGTCTTCACCTTTAATATTTAATACGTTAACTTCCATTATTTCTCAATTATTACGATTGAACCTTTGCAACCCGGTACCGAACCTTTAATCAAAAGAAGATTGTGTTCCGGAATCACTTTTAATACCTGTAAGTTATGTGTAGTAACGCGGTCACCACCCATTTGGCCACCCATACGCATTCCTTTGAATACTTTTGCAGGGTAAGAACATGCACCGATAGAACCCGGCTTACGAGCGCGGTTGTGCTGACCATGAGTAGTCTGACCTACCCCACCAAATCCATGTCTTTTAACTACACCTTGGAAGCCCTTACCTTTAGAAGTACCAACAACGTCAACATAAGCTGCATCATTGAATAATTCCACTGTAATAGTGTCTCCCAAATTCAATTCTGTTTCAAAATCTTTGAACTCGGCCAAGTGTCTCTTCGGAGTTACACCAGCTTTTTTAAAGTGCCCCATCAAAGGTTTGGTAGTATGTTTTTCCTTTTTGTCCTGGAAACCTACCTGAACAGCCGCATAGCCGTCTTTCTCAACACTCTTAATCTGAGTAACTACACAAGGACCAGCTTCGATAACAGTGCATGGTACATTTTTACCATCAGCACTGAAAACGGATGTCATTCCGATTTTCTTTCCTAATAATCCTGGCATTTCAGTTAATTTTTAAATGCATTAAACTTTAATTTCTACTTCAACTCCACTCGGTAATTCTAACTTCATCAGAGCGTCTACTGTCTTAGCTGTTGAGCTATAGATGTCGATTAATCTCTTGTAAGAAGACAATTCAAACTGTTCACGTGACTTCTTGTTAACGAAAGTCGAACGGTTTACCGTGAAAATACGCTTGTGTGTAGGCAATGGAATAGGACCGCTAACAATAGCACCTGTTGCCTTCACTGTTCTAACGATCTTTTCAGCAGACTTGTCTACCAAGTTGTGATCGTAAGATTTCAGTTTAATTCTAATTTTTTGACTCATTAGATTTTAAATTAAAAATGATTAAATATAAAGTGGGGCCGGATTAAGAGTCATTCGCTAACCCGTTGCCCCTGCTTTTTTATTATACTAAGTCTACGCGACCTTTCACTTCTTCAAGTACAGCTTTAGCAATAGAGCTGGAAACTTGAGCATGATGATCGTAAGTCATAGATGATGTTGCACGACCTGAAGTAATAGTACGCAAAGCTGTTACATAACCAAACATTTCTGCCAAAGGCACTTTAGCTTTTACAATACGAGCTCCAGAACGGCTTGATTCCATACCTTCGACTTGCCCACGACGCTTATTCAAGTCACCAATAACATCACCCATGTTTTCTTCAGGAGTTACGACCTCCAGTTTCATAATAGGCTCAGTCAATACAGGACCTGCTTTAGCACATGCATTTTTGTAGGCTTGAATAGCACAGATTTCGAATGACAACTGGTCAGAGTCAACCGGATGGAATGAACCATCCTTCAAAACTACTTTCAGTGAATCAAGCGGATAGCCAGCCAATACACCATTCTTCATTGCGGTCTGGAAACCTTTCTGAACTGATGGGATAAATTCCTTAGGAACATTACCTCCCTTCACTTCATCAATAAACTGCAAACCGCCTTGTGTAAAGTCTTCGTCAACCGGACCGATTGTCACAATGATATCGGCAAACTTACCACGACCACCAGACTGTTTCTTATAAACTTCACGCAATTCAACAGTCTTAGTGATAGCTTCCTTATAATTAACCTGAGGTTTACCTTGGTTACATTCTACTTTAAACTCACGTTTCAGACGATCGATAATAATATCCAAATGAAGCTCACCCATACCGGAAATAATAGTCTGTCCAGACTGTTCGTCAGTCTTAACAGTAAATGTCGGGTCTTCTTCAGCTAATTTAGCCAAGCCGTTAGACAACTTGTCCAAATCTTTCTGAGTCTTAGGTTCAACCGCAATACCAATTACAGGATCAGGGAATTCCATTGATTCCAACACAATCGGTGCATCTTCATCACACAACGTATCACCTGTACGGATATCCTTGAAACCAACACCGGCACCAATATCACCAGCTCCAATCACCTCTACAGGATTCTGTTTGTTTGAGTGCATTTGGAACAAACGTGACACACGTTCTTTTTTACCTGAACGAGTGTTATAGATATATGAACCAGCCTCTATCTTACCAGAGTAAACGCGGAAGAAAGTCAAACGTCCGACATAGGGGTCAGTTGCAATCTTAAATGCCAAAGCTGACGTTTTTTCATCCTCACTAGGTTTACGATCTTCCTCTGCTCCTGTGCTCGGGTTAGTACCTACGATAGCAGGCGTATCCAACGGAGAAGGCAAGAATGCACAAACATAGTCAAGCAATGTCTGAACTCCCTTATTCTTGAATGAAGAGCCACAGAACATCGGAACGATATCCATCTTCAATGTACCTGCACGCAAAGCACGCAAGATTTCTTCTTCAGTGATTGTAGAAGGATCGTCAAAGAATTTCTCCATTAAAGCATCGTCAAACTCAGCTACTTTTTCGAGCATTTTTTCTCTCCATTCATTAGCTTCATCAACCAAGTTCGCCGGAATTTCTTCTACGCTATAATCTGCACCCATTGTTTCATCGTGCCACAAAATAGCCTTCATTTTGATCAAATCAACAACCCCCTTGAAACTCTCTTCAGCACCAATAGGAATTACCACAGGGCAAGCATTTGCACCTAATACATCCTTCATTTGGCGAACGACTTCGAAAAAGTCAGCACCAGAACGGTCCATTTTATTAACGTAACCGATACGAGGAACATTATATTTATCAGCCTGACGCCATACGGTTTCTGACTGAGGTTCAACACCACCTACCGCACAATAAGCTGCAACAGCTCCATCCAAGACACGTAAAGAACGTTCTACTTCAGCAGTAAAATCAACGTGCCCCGGAGTATCAATCAAGTTTATTTTATAAGTATTTCCCGCATATTTCCAACGAGTAGTAGTAGCAGCAGATGTAATAGTAATACCACGTTCCTGCTCCTGCTCCATCCAGTCCATTGTTGCTGCACCATCATGCACCTCACCAATTTTGTGAGTCAAGCCAGTGTAGAACAAAATACGTTCTGAAGTCGTTGTCTTACCGGCATCGATGTGAGCCATGATACCGATATTGCGGGTCAAATGCAAATCATGTTTAGCCATTTTCGTCCTTTACTTATTAATTATTACTTGATTAGAATCTAAAGTGAGCGAATGCACGGTTAGCTTCAGCCATACGGTGCATATCTTCTTTACGCTTGTAAGCGCCACCCTGTTCGTTAAAAGCGTCAATAATCTCAGCCGCCAGTTTATCTGCCATTGATTTACCACCACGTTTACGAGCGAAAAGAATCAAATTTTTCATTGAGATTGACTCTTTACGATCAGGACGAATTTCAGTAGGAACCTGGAAAGTAGCGCCACCTACACGACGAGACTTTACTTCAATCTGAGGAGTTACATTATCCAAAGCTTTCTTCCAAATTTCCAAAGATGATTTTTCTTCATTAGGAAGTTTTGTTTTCACTGTTTCCAGTGCTGCATAGAAGATCTCATAAGATGTATTCTTTTTCCCATCATACATCAAGTGATTTACGAATTTAGAAACCTTCTGATCATTAAATACTGGATCCGGAAGGATCACACGTTTTTTTGGTTTTGCTTTTCTCATTTTTTTCTCAAAATAATGTTTTTGTTTGGGGCTGCACTTTTTCCGTTTACTTCAACGCTTCCTCTGAAACATTTACTCAACCTTTATAGCTTATTCCAACAAACCAAAACTTAAATTAAATATTCTTTGTTTCAGGAATTCAGTTACGGTTTACTTCTTTCCTTTTCCTTTTGCAGGAGCTGCAGCTTGTCCTGCTTTAGGACGCTTAGCACCATATTTAGAACGTCTTTGTGTACGACCAGCTACGCCAGCTGTATCCAAAGTACCACGAACGATGTGATAACGTACACCCGGAAGGTCTTTCACACGACCACCACGCACCAACACGATTGAGTGTTCCTGCAAGTTATGACCTTCTCCCGGAATATAAGAGTTTACTTCCTTAGAGTTAGTCAGACGCACACGAGCAACTTTACGCATTGCTGAATTCGGCTTTTTCGGAGTAGTAGTATACACACGAACACAAACGCCACGTCTTTGAGGACATGAATCCAGTGCCGGAGATTTACTCTTCTCAACCAAAACCTCTCTTCCTTTTCTTACTAATTGTTGAATAGTAGGCATTTTGTTTGATTTTTAATTATTATATATTGTTTATTAATTTGCTATACTAAGTCCAAAACTATATATTTTGGGCTGCAAAGTTACGAATAACATTTTAATAAACAATACTTTCTACTAATAAAAATAGTCTGTTTCTCAAAAAAAGTTTTTGAAAAACAGACTACTATGTTATTTTTGCTACAAAAGCCCTTATGCCTCCCCTTTAAATCCGCTTATAGGAGGAATGAATGTTTTTCCATCCGGTCCATTATTTCCCCCATTCATTTCTTCCGGCATTCGAATAGGTCCAAAATTACGTTCGTATTTTGCAACATTCTCCTGTAATGCATACATCAAACGTTTTGCATGTTCAGGGGTCAGTACAATACGTGACTGCACTCCAGCTTTGGGCAATCCCGGCATTACACGCACAAAATCAACAATAAATTCCGAACTGGAATGGGTGATAATGGCAAGATTTGCATACGTTCCTTGAGCTACTTCTTCTTTCAACTCTATCTGCAACTGATTATTATTTTTTTCGTTTTCCATGATTTTATACTTTAGCATTAAAAAATATTCTGAATCTCAATATCCCCAACTCCTATTCTTTGGTTGGAGTACAAATATAGACATTTATTTGTAATAATACAACATACTTATTATTCTATATAATTTTCCTATAGCATCTACTATAATAAACCTAAAGAGGCTGATTTCTTAGACAGAAATCAGCCTCTTTTACAGTGTATATATTAAAATTACTCTACCTCACTATAATCGAGTACATTCTTACGATTGGCAAGAATACGGTCATATTCTTCCTTCGAACCAACAATAATCTTTTCGAATTCACGCTGACCAGTACCAGCAGGAATCAAGTGACCACAAATCACATTTTCCTTCATACCTTCCAATCTATCAACCTTACCATTAATAGCAGCTTCATTCAAAACTTTCGTTGTTTCCTGGAATGATGCAGCAGACATGAAACTCGAAGTTCCCAAAGCGGCACGGGTGATACCTTGCAAAATCTGGGTAGATGTAGCAGGAATAGCATCACGTACCTCAACAGGCTTCAAGTCACGACGTTTCAACATACTGTTCTCATCACGCAACTTACGAGCAGTAACAATCTGACCCGGCTGCAAATTCTGAGAATCACCAGCGTCAACAACTACTTTCTTGCCCCAAATACGATCGTTTTCTTCCATAAACTCTTGCTTATCCACTACCTGCTGTTCCAAGAAGCGAGTATCGCCCGGCTCATCGATTTCTACCTTACGCATCATTTGACGAACAATAATCTCAAAGTGTTTGTCGTTAATCTTCACACCCTGCAAACGGTAAACGTCTTGCACTTCATTTACGATGTATTCCTGTACAGCCGTGGGACCTTTAATGGCCAAAATGTCAGCAGGAGTAATCGCACCGTCAGACAGCGGAGTTCCGGCACGAACGTAGTCATTCTCCTGAACCAATATTTGTTTAGACAGATTCACCAAATACTTTTTCACTTCACCTGTCTTAGATGTGACAATAATTTCACGGTTACCACGCTTAATCTTACCCATAGTAATTTCACCGTCTATTTCAGAAACGACAGCAGGATTAGATGGATTACGAGCCTCAAACAGCTCTGTAACACGAGGAAGACCACCGGTGATATCACCAGCCTTGCCTACAGCACGAGGAATCTTCACAATAATGTCACCAGCTTTCACTGCCTGACCGTTTTCAACCACAACATGCCCCCCCACGGGTAAGTTATAAGTACGGATCAAATTACCATCCTCGGTTACAATATGGGCAGAAGGTACTTTTGTCTTATCCTTAGACTCGATAATGATAATTTCACGCAGACCGGTAGCTTCATCAGACTCTACCTTATAAGTTACGTTTTCAACCACACTCTCGAATTCAATCTTACCAGTAGCCTCTGTGATAATAACAGCGTTGAACGGATCCCACTTAGCAATCAGTTTTCCTTTCTCAACAATATCACCGTCCGCAGCATATAATTTTGAACCATAAGGCACGTTATGAGTTGACAGGATAATTCCTGTATTCACATCGATAAAGCGGACTTCAGCCAAACGACCGACTACCACTTTCACAGCCTCACCCATTTCATCAACCGTATCTACCGTACGTAATTCTTCGAATTCCAAACGTGCATTATTCTTGGCGACAATGCTTGCATTAGCAGCCATATTACCTGCGATACCACCGGCGTGGAATGTACGCAATGTCAACTGTGTACCCGGCTCACCAATAGATTGGGCAGCGATTACACCGACTGCTTCACCTTTCTGAACCATACGACTGGATGCCAAGTTACGTCCATAACACTTAGCGCATACCCCTTTCTTAGATTCACAAGTTAATACCGAACGGATTTCAACGCTTTCAATCGGAGAATCCTCGATTTCCTGCGCAATATCCTCTGTAATCTCCTCTCCACCGGCTACAATCAGTTTACCAGTAGTAGGATGGACGATATCATGTACAGAAACACGTCCTAGAATACGTTCGTACAAAGTAGCAATAACTTCATCGTTATTCTTCAAGGCCGTACAAACCAAACCACGAAGTGTTCCACAGTCTTCTTCATTGATAATCACATCATGCGACACGTCTACCAGACGGCGGGTCAAGTATCCCGCATCAGCAGTCTTCAACGCAGTATCCGCCAAACCTTTACGAGCACCGTGGGTAGAAATAAAATACTCTAACACAGACAAACCTTCTTTAAAGTTTGAAAGAATAGGGTTTTCAATAATCTGTGCGCCTTCAGCACCGGCTTTCTGCGGTTTCGCCATCAAACCACGCATACCAGACAACTGACGAATCTGCTCTTTAGAACCACGGGCTCCGGAGTCAAGCATCATAAATACTGAATTGAAGCCTTGGTCATCATTCTTAATCGTCTTGTAAAGTATATCAGACAGGTCACTGTTCACGTGAGTCCATGTATCGATAACCTGGTTATAACGTTCATTGTCAGTAATGAAACCCATGTTATAGTTCATCATAATCTGTTCCACTTCCTCATTACCACGTTTTACCAGTTCTTCTTTTTCTTTCGGGATAATAATATCACCCAAGTTAAATGACAGACCACCCTTGAACGCCATATAGTAACCTAAGTTCTTAATACCATCCAAGAATTCACAAGCACGTGCAACACCGACAGCTTTGATAACATCACTAATGATATCTCGCAAAGACTTTTTGGAAATAATGGTATTCAAGTACCCCACTTCCGCCGGAACGATTTCATTTACAATCACACGCCCTACGGAGGTTTCTTTCATCATCACATCTACGATTTTGCCATCTTTGTCCAAGTCCTTCACCACTACGTTGACGATAGCATGAATATCCACTTTACCTTCATTATAAGCAATCAAAGCCTCTTCCGGACCGTAGAAAGTCAAGCCTTCACCTTTAGCCCCTTTTCTCAACTTGGTAATATAATACAAACCAAGTACCATATCCTGTGCAGGCACAGTAATAGGAGCACCATTAGCAGGGTTCAGAATGTTATGAGCCTGAAGCATCAACATCTGTGCTTCCAGAATCGCATCATTACTCAAAGGCAAGTGAACCGCCATCTGGTCACCATCGAAGTCGGCATTGAACGCTGTACAAGCCAATGGGTGCAACTGAATAGCTTTACCTTCAATCATATGCGGTTGGAAAGCCTGAATACCCAAACGGTGCAGAGTCGGCGCACGGTTCAGCAATACAGGATGACCTTTCATGACATGTTCCAAGATATCCCAGATCACAGGCTCCTTGCGGTCTACAATCTTCTTTGCAGATTTTACAGTCTTCACAATACCACGTTCAATCAACTTACGGATGATAAACGGCTTGTAAAGCTCTGCAGCCATCAGTTTAGGAATACCACATTCACCCATCTTCAATTCAGGACCAACAACGATTACCGAACGAGCAGAGTAGTCAACACGCTTACCCAGCAAGTTCTGACGGAAACGTCCTTGCTTACCCTTCAAGCTATCGGACAGTGATTTCAATGGACGATTAGCGTCAGTCTTCACTGCACTTGATTTACGTGAGTTATCGAATAAGGAATCGACAGCCTCCTGCAACATACGTTTTTCGTTACGCAAAATCACTTCGGGAGCCTTGATTTCAATCAATCTCTTCAAACGGTTGTTACGGATAATCACACGACGATACAAGTCATTCAAGTCAGAGGTAGCAAAACGGCCACCATCCAACGGAACCAATGGACGCAGTTCAGGAGGAATAACCGGCACAATACGTACAATCATCCATTCAGGTTTATTACGTCCGCGAGATGCACGGAACGATTCAACTACCTGCAGACGCTTCAAAGCCTCATTCTTACGTTGCTGCGAAGAATCATTACTTGCTTTATGACGTAATTCATAAGATAAAGCATCCAAATCCAAAGTTGAGAGCAGATCATAAATAGCTTCTGCCCCCATCTTAGCAATAAACTTATTCGGATCTGTATCTTCCAAATATTGGTTTTCTTTAGGAAGTGTATCCAAGATATCCAAATACTCTTCTTCAGAAAGCAAATCATATTTATTAATGCCATCTTCAGCCTTCACACCCGGCTGAATAACCACATAACGTTCATAATATACAATAGCGTCTAGTTTCTTTGTAGGCAGCCCCAACAAATAACCGATCTTGTTCGGCAATGAACGAAAATACCAAATATGCGCTACAGGCACAACTAACTGAATATGTCCCATACGTTCACGACGGACCTTCTTTTCAGTCACTTCAACGCCACATCGGTCACAAACAATACCTTTATAACGGATACGTTTGTACTTACCGCAATGACATTCGTAATCTTTCACCGGACCGAAAATACGCTCGCAGAACAAACCATCACGTTCCGGTTTGTAAGTACGGTAGTTGATCGTTTCAGGCTTCAACACCTCACCGCTCGAATTCTCAAGGATTTCTTCGGGTGAAGCCAAGCCAATTGAGATTTTCGAGAAATTACTCTTTATCTTAGTTTCTTTTCTAAAAGCCATACTTCCTTATTTATAATGTAAAGAGTTATATTTTTTTATTATTCAAGGTTGATACTCAAGCCAAGACCTCTCAGTTCGTGTAACAATACATTCAGAGATTCGGGGATACCCGGAGTTGGCATAGGTTCACCTTTCACAATAGCTTCGTAAGCCTTTGAGCGTCCTACAACGTCATCAGACTTAATGGTCAGAATTTCCTGTAAGATATGTGCTGCGCCGAATGCTTCAAGCGCCCAAACTTCCATTTCTCCGAAACGCTGACCACCGAACTGTGCCTTACCACCAAGCGGCTGCTGAGTAATAAGGGAGTACGGACCGATAGAACGGGCATGCATCTTATCTTCAACCATGTGCCCTAGTTTCAACATATAAGTTACACCCACTGTTGCAGGTTGGTCAAAGCGTTCACCTGTACCACCATCACAAAGATAAGTCTTACAATAACGAGGCAATCCAGCTTTATCTGTCCATTCATTTAAATCATCCATAGAAGCACCATCAAAAATAGGAGTAGCAAATTTCACACCCAACTCTTTTCCGGCACGACCTAATACGGCTTCGAAAATCTGACCAATATTCATACGAGAAGGCACACCCAACGGATTCAATACGATATCTACTGGAGTACCATCTGCTAAGAACGGCATATCTTCCTGACGAACCACACGAGAAACAATACCCTTGTTACCGTGACGTCCCGCCATCTTATCACCTACACCAATCTTACGCTTCTTGGCAATATAAACCTTAGCCATCTGAATAATGCCCGCAGGAAGTTCATCACCGATAGTGATAGCAAACTTCTTACGCTTTAATTCAGCATCCAATTCTTTATATTTCTTCAAATAATTCATCACCAAGTCGCGAATCATATCATTCTTATGAGCATCAGCTGTCCACTTGCTCAACTGGATAATAGTATAATCCAATGATTCCAAATCGCGTTTGGTGAACTTCGCCCCCTTGGCAATAACTTCCGTTCCCAAATAATCTTTCACTCCTTGGGAAACCTTACCATTAGTCAAAACCAATAGTTTCTCAATCAAAATATCTTTCAGTTTTGCTGCCTTTTCTTCGAATTCATCATTCAGTTTAGGCAGAATAGCCTTATCGGCATTCTTCTCACTTCTACTCTTGATAACACGTGAGAACAACTTCTTGTCAATAACGACACCACGTAATGACGGAGAAGCTTTCAATGAAGCATCCTTCACATCACCTGCCTTATCACCGAAAATAGCACGAAGCAATTTTTCTTCCGGAGAAGGATCTGATTCACCTTTCGGAGTAATCTTACCAATCAAGATATCACCCGGTTCGATACGTGCACCTACACGTACAATACCGTTTTCATCCAAATCTTTGGTAGCTTCTTCACTCACATTAGGAATATCAGAAGTTAATTCTTCCATACCGCGTTTCGTTTCGCGGACCTCCAAAATATATTCATCAACGTGTACAGAAGTCAGCAAGTCCTCACGTACAACGCGTTCATTCAATACAATAGCATCCTCGTAATTATAACCTTTCCAAGGCATATAAGCCACCAACAGGTTTTTACCCAATGCAAGCTCACCACCCTGAGTTGAATATCCTTCAGTCAGGATATCACCCTTCTTCACACGTTGGCCCTTATCACAAGTAGGACGAAGGTCAATAGTCATGCTTTGGTTGGTTTTACGGAATTTAGGAATTCTATATTCTTTCAAAGCAGGTTCGAAGCTTACGAATTCCTCATCTTCATTTCTATCGTACAGGATACGGATAGTCGTTGCATCTACATATTCTACAACACCATCACCTTCTGCAGCAATCTGAGTACGAGAGTCTTCAACCAATTGTTTTTCAATACCTGTGCCTACGATAGGAGCTTCTGTACGCAACAAAGGAACTGCCTGGCGCATCATGTTCGATCCCATCAATGCACGGTTAGCATCGTCATGTTCCAAGAACGGAATCAAAGAAGCAGCAATAGAAGCGATCTGCTGTGGAGAAACATCCATTAACTCTACTTGGTCAGGAGTAACAACCGGATAATCAGCATCACGGCGGGCTTTTACTTTCTCACGAACAAATTTACCTTCATCATCCAACGGGGCATTACCCTGAGCGATAATCTTATCCTCTTCTTCTTCGGCTGTCAGATATTCAATACCTTCATCAGATATATCCACCTTACCATCAGCTACTTTACGATAAGGAGTTGAAATAAAGCCAAGCTCATTAATCTTAGCATACACACACAAAGAAGAAATCAAACCGATATTCGGACCTTCAGGAGTTTCGATCGGACATAAACGACCATAGTGAGTATAGTGTACGTCACGAACCTCGAAACCGGCACGCTCACGTGACAAACCACCAGGACCTAACGCTGACAAACGACGCTTGTGAGTGATTTCAGCCAACGGATTAGTCTGATCCATGAACTGAGACAAAGCATTTGTACCAAAGAATGAATTGATAACAGAAGAAATTGTCTTTGCATTAATCAAATCAATCGGTGTAAACACTTCATTGTCACGTACGTTCATACGTTCACGTATAGTACGAGACATACGTGCCAAACCAATCGCAAACTGGTTAGACAACTGCTCGCCTACCGTACGTACACGGCGGTTGCTCAAGTGGTCAATATCATCAACATCCGCTTTAGAATTAATCAACTCAATCAGATACTTGATGATTTCAATAATATCTTGTTTTGTCAATACCTTCACATCCATATCCGTAGTCAGACCCAACTTTTTGTTGATTCTATAGCGGCCTACTTCACCAAGGTCATATCTTTTTTCAGAGAAGAACAGGTTGTTGATAACCTCACGGGCACTGGCATCATCAGCCGGGTCTGCATTACGCAACTGGCGGTAGATATAAAGCACAGCCTCTTTTTCAGAGTTACTCGGGTCTTTCTGAAGAGTATTAAATATAATAGAATAGTCGGATGAATTCGCCTCTTCCTTGTGAACAAGGATATTCTGAACGCCTGAATCAATAATTTCATCGATATGCTCCTCTTCAATTACAGTTTCACGGTCGATGATAACCTCATTACGTTCAATAGAAACTACTTCACCAGTGTCTTCATCTACGAAATCTTCTGTCCATGTTTTCAAAACACGAGCAGCGAGTTTTCTTCCTACGACTTTCTTCAAATTAGTCTTGTTAACTTTAACGTCTTCAGCCAAATTAAAGATTTCGAGGATATCTTTATCATTTTCAAAGCCTACAGCTCTCAGCAGAGTAGTAACAGGCAATTTCTTTTTACGGTCGATATACGCATACATCACATTATTGATGTCTGTTGCGAATTCGATCCATGAACCTTTGAACGGGATAATACGGGCAGAATACAATTTCGTACCGTTAGCATGTACGCTCTGACCAAAGAATACCCCCGGAGAACGATGCAACTGAGAAACGACTACACGTTCTGCACCATTAATTACAAAAGTTCCTTTCGGAGTCATATACGGAATAGGACCCAGATAAACATCCTGAATGACTGTGTCAAAATCTTCATGATCAGGATCAGTACAATACAGCTTCAATTTCGCCTTCAAGGGCACGCTGTATGTGAGGCCACGCTCCAGACACTCGTCTATTGAATAGTGAGGCGGGTCAATGTAATAGTCCAAGAATTCAAGGACAAAGTTATTACGAGTGTCAGCGATAGGGAAGTTTTCAGCAAATACCTTGTACAGCCCGTCATTCTTACGTTTTTCGGGCGGGGTATCCAACTGTAAAAAGTCTTGGAATGACTTCAATTGCACTTCCAAGAAATCCGGATACTTCATCGGATTCTTAATGGAAGCAAAATTAACTCTTTGATTTTCAGTATTTGAAGACATTTGTTAATATTTTGTAGAACTTAATAATAATATAGACACAAAAAGGTTAAGAATCCTCTACCAGAGGATTCCTAACCGTATTACCTGATACTCAGGCTAATATTATTTAAGCTCAACTTCAGCTCCAGCTTCTTCCAAAGTTTTCTTCAGTGATTCAGCTTCGTCTTTAGCCAAGCCTTCTTTTACTGTGCTAGGAGCACCGTCTACCATGTCTTTAGCTTCTTTCAAGCCAAGACCACATGCTTCTTTAACGGCTTTAACAACCTGCAATTTTGCAGCACCAGCGCTCTTCAAAACTACATCAAAAGATGTTTTTTCTTCAGCAGCAGCTGCACCAGCAGCAGGACCAGCAGCAACAGCTACAGCTGCAGCAGCAGGTTCAATACCGTATTCTTCTTTAAGGATAGTTGCAAGTTCATTAACTTCTTTTACTGTCAAGTTAACTAATTGTTCTGCAAAAGCTTTCAAATCTGCCATTTTTGTATGATTTTAATTGTTTGTTACTAATTGATTATAAAATTGATTATTCGGCGCGTTCGCCCAGAGTTTTAAGTACTCCATGAATGGTGTTACCACCTGATTGAAGAGCTGAAATAACATTCTTCGCCGGTGATTGCAACAATGCAATAATGTCAGCGATAACCTCATTCTTACTCTTGATATTGCAGAGAGCATCCAGTTGATCTGCACCTACATAGAAACCTTCTTCAGCATAAGCTGCCTTCAATGCAGGAATGTCCTCTTTGTATTCTTTCAACAACTTTGCAGGAGCGTTAGCTACTTCGCTAAACATTACAGAAGTTGTACCTTTCAAAGAATTGAACAACGGAGAGAAATCAACATCTTCCATGCTCATCAGAGCTTTGTGAAGCAAAGAATTCTTCACAACAACCAGCTTAATACCGGCTTTGAAACATTTTCTTCTCAGTTCACTTGTCTTAGCTGCGTCCATAGCAGTTGTGTCAACCAAGTAAAAATGTCCGTATTGCTTAACGGTTTCAGCCAACTGACCAATAATAACGCCTTTATCTTCCTTTCTCATGATTCCTCCTTATTATTAGTTTTCTTCTACAGTTTTGGGATCAATCTTGACACCCTTACTCATAGTACTTGAAAGATAAATACTCTTAATATAGGTACCTTTAGCTGAGCTTGGTTTCAATTTGATGATAGTAGCGATAAATTCTTTCGCATTATCACGAATCTGATCTGCAGTGAAAGACACCTTACCAATTGAAGTATGAACAATACCGCTCTTATCAACCTTAAAGTCAATCTTACCTTGCTTAACTTCCTTAACAGCCTTAGCTACATCCATAGTTACAGTACCACTCTTAGGATTCGGCATTAATCCACGAGGACCAAGAACACGACCTAAAGCACCGATCTTACCCATGATAGACGGCATTGTAATGATTACATCAATATCAGTCCATCCACCTTTGATCTTTTCAATATATTCATCAAGACCAACATAGTCAGCGCCAGCTTCTTTTGCAGCAGCTTCAGCATCAGGTGTACACAGAACCAAAACACGTACTTGCTTACCTGTTCCGTGAGGCAGCGAAACTACACCACGAACCATCTGGTTAGCTTTACGAGGGTCTACACCTAAACGTACGTCAATATCTAATGAAGCATCAAATTTAGAAAAAGTAATATCTTTAACTAACTGTGCAGCTTCTTTCAGTGAGTATGCTTTCCCTGCTTCAATTTTTTCTGCAGCCAACTTTTGATTTTTTGTCAGTTTACCCATTATAATTGAAGTTTATTAGTTATTACCCGGGAATTCCCCTTTTACAGCGATACCCATACTTCTAGCTGTACCAGCTACCATAGTCATAGCAGACTCGATAGTGAAGCAGTTCAAGTCAACCATTTTGTCCTGAGCAATCGTACGAACTTGTTCCCATGTAATTTCGGCAACTTTCTTACGATTAGGCTCAGCAGAACCACTCTTAATCTTAGCCAATTCAAGCAATTGAATAGCTACGGGAGGAGTCTTGATAACAAAATCAAAAGACTTATCTGCGTAGTAGGTAATGATTACAGGTAAAATTTTACCTGCTTTGTCCTGGGTTCTGGCATTGAATTGCTTGCAAAATTCCATGATATTAATACCCTTAGAACCCAAAGCAGGTCCAACGGGAGGTGATGGATTTGCAGCGCCTCCTTTAATCTGTAATTTGATTAGTCCAGCAACTTCTTTAGCCATTTTGTTTCTAATTTTTATATATTAATTATAGCGAAAGTCCAATGCACGTAACAGAATGCATTATTCTTTCTCGACATCCATAAAGCCAAGTTCCAGCGGAGTTTTACGTCCGAAGATCTTAACCATAACCTTCAACTTCCGTTTTTCGGTGTTCACTTCTTCAATGAGACCACTGAAGCCACTGAACGGTCCAACGGTAACTTTCACTGTTTCGCCTACGGTATAAGGTACATTAAGTTCCTCACCACTTTCCTGAAGTTCATCCACCGTACCAAGTATACGATTCACTTCCGATTGTCTCAAAGGAACCGGATTTTCGGAACCTCCCAAGAAGCCGATTACATTCGGAGTGTTTCTCAAATGATGAGCAACTTCACCGACCAAAGCGGCCTCGACTAAAACGTATCCGGGAAGATAACTTCTTTCTTTCACAATTTTCTTACCATTGCGAACCTGATACACTTTCTCGGTAGGAATCAACACCTGAGACACATACTCGCTAAGGTCACTGTTCTTAATGTCAGCATCAAGATATTCTTTAACCTTGCTTTCTTTTCCACTAACAGCACGTAATACGTACCACTTTTTTTCAATCTCAGACATTTTATTCAATTAATTAGTGCGGATAGATAATATCCTCCATTACAAACTGGAAGACTGAATCCATAAGAAAAACGACTAACGCAATGAGTAGGGAAGCATATAAAACAACCACTGCGCTACTAGAAAGTTCTTTACGAGTCGGCCATGATACTTTATGGACTAATTCGTCGTAAGATTCTTTACAATAATTTGCTACTTTCTGAAACATATTCTTTCAAGTTTAGCACGGGAGGAGAGGCTCGAACTCCCGACACCCGGTTTTGGAGACCGGTGCTCTACCAACTGAGCTACTCCCGTAAAAATCAGTTCCCGAAGCCTTACGACCGAGAACTGATCATATATATTTATCCAAGTGTTAGTCAAGAAGTTCTGTTATCTGTCCAGCACCTACAGTACGTCCACCTTCGCGGATAGCGAAACGCAAACCTACATTCAATGCAACCGGGTAAATCAACTCAACTGTAATAGTTACGTTATCACCAGGCATTACCATTTCAGTTCCTTCCGGCAAAGTGATTTCACCTGTACAGTCCATTGTACGCAAGTAGAACTGAGGACGGTATTTATTGTGGAACGGAGTATGACGGCCACCTTCTTCTTTCTTCAAGATATAAACCTCAGCTTTAAACTTAGAGTGAGCCTTAACCTGACCCGGCTTACACAAAATCATACCGCGTTTGATTTCGTTTTTGTCGATACCACGCAACAACAAACCAACATTATCACCAGCTTCACCTTGATCCAACAATTTACGGAACATTTCAACACCAGTAACAACAGATTTCTTATCTTCACCCAAACCAAGGATTTCAACTTCGTCACCTACATGGATAACACCAGCTTCGATACGACCTGTAGCAACAGTACCACGACCAGTAATAGAGAACACGTCTTCAACAGGCATCAAGAAAGGTTTATCAATATCACGCGGAGGCAATGGAATCCACGTATCAACTGCATCCATCAATTCCATTACTTTCTCTTCCCATTGAGGAACACCATTCAAAGCACCTAATGCAGAACCGCGAATGATAGGAGTATTATCGCCATCGAAATCATAGAATGAAAGCAATTCACGCATTTCCATCTCCACCAATTCCAACATTTCCTCGTCATCAACCATATCACACTTATTCAAGAAAACGACCAAACGAGGTACATTTACCTGACGAGCCAACAGGATATGCTCACGAGTTTGAGGCATCGGACCATCAGTTGCAGCACAAACAATAATTGCACCATCCATCTGAGCAGCACCCGTAACCATGTTTTTCACATAGTCGGCGTGACCCGGACAGTCAACGTGAGCATAGTGACGATTTGCAGTTTGATATTCTACGTGAGAAGTATTGATAGTAATACCTCTTTCTTTTTCTTCAGGAGCGTTGTCGATAGAATCGAAAGAACGCAATTCTGAAAGACCTTTTTTAGCCAACACAGTAGTGATAGCAGCAGTCAAAGTGGTTTTACCGTGGTCAACGTGACCGATAGTACCAATGTTAACGTGCGGTTTCGAACGTTCAAATTTCTCTTTAGCCATAGCTTTACTTGTTATTTATTTGATTAATAATCAGCAATTACGTTATTAAAGAGCTGTTAACGAGACTTGAACTCGTGACCTCTTCCTTACCAAGGAAGTGCTCTACCACTGAGCTATAACAGCAAAAAAAAGAGCGGAAGACGGGGCTCAAACCCGCGACCCTCAGCTTGGAAGGCTAATGCTCTATCAACTGAGCTACTTCCGCAAAAACCAAAGACCTTTCAAGTCTCAAAAAGTGTGGGCAAAGATGGATTCGAACCACCGAAGTCGAAAGACAGCAGATTTACAGTCTGCCCCATTTGGCCACTCTGGTATTTGCCCAACTTATTTTTCAAAGAACAACTAGCTTCTCAGCACCTTTTCTTGAGCCTCTTGTCGGATTCGAACCAACGACCCCGAGATTACAAATCACGTGCTCTGGCCAACTGAGCTAAAGAGGCTTGTCATACCTAACTTCACAACCATTCCACCTTGGATGGTTAAGCGGCTGCAAAGTTAGATATTTATTTTAAATCTCAAAAACTTTCAGCGATTTTTTTTATTTACCGCGCAGTTTTTCTTTATATTTTGTCAATTGCTTGGAAAGCGCATCTACGCACACATCAACCGACTCTTCAAATGTATCACTCACCTTTTCTGCAAAAAATTCTCCATTAGGCACCAACACTTTCATACTAGCCTCCTTATTCATTGCAGTTTCAGGCTTTACAACTTTTAATGACACCTCCACTTTATTTATATCGTCACAATACTTTTCTAACTTAGCAGTCTTCTTCTGGATAAAATCCTGAAGTCTTTCTGTTGCATCGAAATGAATAGCTTGAATTCTAACTTCCATAAATACCTCCTTTTTTTACGCTCTTGGATGAGCTTGTTCATAAACTTTTTTAAGTTCCTCAAAAGTCGTATGCGTATAGATTTCCGTTGTAGTCAGACTACTATGACCCAGTAATTCTTTTACCGCGCCCAACTCTGCCTCATTATTCAACATAGCAGTTGCAAAAGTATGCCTCAACACATGCGGACTTCTTTTTTTCAGCGATACCACTTTTGAAAGGTTCCGTTTCACTAAAAGATATACCTTTCCAGGATACATCCGTTTTCCGTTCTTTAAAACAAAGAACGCCCCAGCCTTTCCAGGTAACACTTCATTCCTTATCTTCAAATAAACAAACATCGCCCTTCGCAGTTCTTCACCGAAAGGAATCAACCGCTGTTTATTTCTCTTCCCTGTCACTTTTATCAGAGATGCAGAGAAATCGACATCCACGTCATTCAGCCCTATTAACTCGGAAAGCCGCATGCCTGTAGCATAAAACATTTCCAATACCATTCTATCCCGACAACCTGTAAAATCCTCCTTAAAAGGAACATCATCCAAAAGTCGGTCCATTTCACGTTCTTTCAGAAATACAGGAAGAGGTTTCTTGTTTTTCGGACCAATGATTTTCAACATCGGATCCTCCCCTATCACACCTTTCTTTAGAAGGAAACGATAAAACGATCGGAGTGAACTCAGTTTCCGATTTACAGAAGCAGATGTATATCCGTCCTCTATCAGGTTCATCACCCAACCACGAACCAAATCAGCATCTACCGTTGTAAAATCGACATTCTCATCTTTTCCCCTGATGTATTCTTCAAACTTGATCAGATCTATTCCATAACTAACTATTGTTTTCTCAGAATAGTTTCTTTCAAACCGAAGATAATCCAAAAAAGAGTCTGTCATCATAAGAAACGTCGCTTATCAATTCAGCAACGAATATATGAAAAAGAATTCAATTATTCAAAGAATGTGCGAGTTTTTAATTATTCTTCTACTTGCTGAAGTTTCTGAACATAGATAGCACGTTCTCTTTTCAGCCTGTTCAATACAGACGGCTTGTCAAACTGCTGTCTAGCTCTTAGTTCTTTTACAACACCTGTTTTCTCAAATTTTCTTTTGAACTTCTTCAGCGCTTTTTCAATGTTTTCGCCTTCTTTTACTGGTACTACAATCATTGTTTTTAATTATTAAATATGTTGTTATTAATATTTTCAGATAGTCAAATTGCGGCGCAAAATTACACATACTTTCTTTATTTACAAAACTTTCCGCAATTATTTATTTAAAATAATCTAGAAATCGTATCTTTGCTTTCCAGTACAAACCATTATAAACCTATTAAAATGAAATCGGAAATTATAAATAGAATAGTTAGTCTGCGCAATTTCATGCGTAAACACAAGCTTTCAGCCTTTATTATCCCCAGTACGGACCCCCACTCGGGAGAGTATATCCCCAAACATTGGGAAGCACGTAAATGGATATCAGGTTTCACAGGTTCGGCAGGTACAGTTGTCGTAACGCTGGATAAAGCCGGACTTTGGACAGATTCACGCTATTTTCTTCAAGCGACCGCACAATTGGAAAACACAGGCATTACTTTATTCAAAGAACGATTACCGGAAACTCCTTCCATTGTAGAGTGGTTGGGCTGTGTATTGAATTCAGAAGATAATGTGGGTATAGACGGTTGGGTTAACAGCTATCAAGAAACAAGCAACTTACAGAAAGAATTAGAAAAAAAACAGATACACTTAACCCTTACTCCCGATCCATTCAATGAATTATGGACAGACCGGCCTGCATTGCCCGACAACAAAGTTTTTATACATGAATTGAAATATGCCGGTCTCAGTTGCAAGGATAAAATCACTCAAATACAAGAAGCCACCCGTCGTAACAGTTGCACAGGCATTCTAATTTCTGCACTGGATGAAGTGGCATGGACTCTAAACTTGCGGGGAAGTGACGTACACTGCAATCCGGTTTTTGTGAGTTACCTTCTCATCACGGAATATAGTTCCACCTTATATATAATAGAGAATAAACTGTCAGATGAAGTAAAAGACTATCTAGCAGAAAACGGAGTTACAGTGAAACCTTATTCAACAATTGAAAAAGATTTAAAAGATTTTACCGGCAAACTCCTGTTGTCAGCTAGTATCAACGCAGCCATTCATGCAGCAGCCTGCACCCATTCTTTAATAGAAATAGCTCCTTCACCTGTACTTTTTTTAAAAGCGGTAAAGAATGAGACGGAAATAGAAGGCTTCCATCGCGCTATGAAACGCGACGGAATAGCCATGGTTAAATTTCTCCGCTGGCTGAAAACAGCTGTTTCTACTGGAAATGAAACCGAAATAAGTATAGATAAGAAATTATACGAATTCCGTGCCGGACAAGACTACTTCAATGGTATCAGTTTTGACACCATTGCCGGATATAAAGCTCATGGCGCTATTGTTCACTATGAAGCAAGCCCCGAAACCGATATCCCCTTAAAACCTGAAGGTATGCTGCTGCTGGACAGTGGAGCACAATATTTGGACGGAACAACTGATATTACCCGTACCATCGTTTTAGGAGCGCTCACGAAAGAAGAAAAAACGGATTACACATTAGTCTTAAAAGGATTTATCCAACTCTCAATGGCTCAATTTCCACATGGAACTTGCGGAACACAACTAGATGCGCTGGCCCGCCTCCCTATGTGGAAAGCCGGAATCAACTACCTGCATGGAACAGGCCACGGTGTAGGTTGTTTCCTGAATGTACACGAAGGTCCTCACCAATTCCGCATGAACCACATGCCAGCCTTACTTGTTCCAGGCATGACAGTAACCAACGAGCCCGGTATATATAAAGCCGGCCGTCATGGAGTACGTACGGAAAATACCATGTTAATTGTTCCGTCACAAGAGACAGAATTCGGTACTTACTATAAATTCGAACCACTTACCCTCTGCCCTATTGACAAAGAAGCCATCCTAACAGATATGCTGAGCGATGAAGAAATAACATGGTTCAACCAATATCATGAAAAAGTTTACAATTGTTTGAGCCCGGAATTGAACAACGAGGAACGCGAGTGGTTAAAAGAAGTAACATCTCCTTTAAAACGGTAGAAATTAATTATGGCACTTATAAAATCAGTAAGAGGATTCACTCCAAAAATCGGCGAAAACTGTTATTTAGCCGATAATGCCACTATTATTGGTGATGTTGTAATCGGAAAAGATTGCAGCATTTGGTTTAACGCCGTATTACGCGGCGATGTTAATGCTATCCGCATAGGCAACCGCGTAAATATCCAGGATGGCAGTGTAGTACACACACTATATCAAAAATCAGTTGTAGAAATCGGGAATGATGTTTCTGTAGGACATAATGTAACCATACATGGCGCGACTATAAAAGACGGCGCTCTGATTGGAATGGGCTCTACCGTACTAGACCACGCTGTCGTAGGTGAAGGAGCTATTGTAGCTGCTGGAGCACTAGTACTCAGTAACACCGTCATCGAACCTGGAAGCCTATGGGCAGGAGTTCCAGCCAAATTCGTCAAAAAAATTCCCGAGGCACAGAGCAAAGAGCTCAATCAGAAAATTGCCAATGGATATTTAATGTATGCTTCCTGGTTTAAGGAGGAAGAAAAATAATTCTACATATAAAGAAAAGTTAGTATTCATTTAAAATGATTGATTATGAAAAAAATTATTATTGCAGCATGCATGACGCTTTTAAGTTTTAGTTCTGTTTTTGCACAAAAAGGAAAGCAAGCTATTGGTGGTAATCTAAGTTATGGAACTGAAATAGAGAGTATTGGTCTTGGTCTGAAATATCAATATAATATTACTGATCAAATCAGAATCGAGCCATCTATGAATTACTTTTTTAAAAATGACGGACTTAGCATGTTTGACATCAATGCAAATATCCACTACCTTTTTCCCATAGCAAGCAATGTAAGTTTATATCCATTAGCAGGATTTACATACACTAACTGGCATTTGGATTTAGGAAAAGTAGGCGATTACGATGTCAGTGGAAGTGATGGAAAATTCGGAGTTAATTTAGGGGCAGGCATGGAGTTTACCTTAGATAAAAGCTGGAGTCTAAACCTCGACATTAAATACCAATTAATTAGCGATTTAGATCAAGCAGTATTCAATCTTGGCGTAGCCTATAATTTCTAATTAATAACCAGAGAAGGATAAAAGTGCTTTTAAATGCACCTTTATCCTTCTTCACCTTACAAAGAACAAACCTGCTCTACCTATTTTTACACTAACTTACAAATATGGCACACTATGAATAAAATACGATTACTCACAAAAGGTGAGCTCCCAAAAGCTATCGAACTATCCTGGCAAGTTTTCACCATTACCAGCAAAGAAGATTTCAACGATGAGGGATTAGAATTTTTCAAAAGCTTTATTTATAACGAAAAATATATAGACGAAATCACATTTTACGGTAGTTTTAACAATAAAGTCCTAACAGGCATTTTAGGTATAAAAAATAATGGTAAACATATCTCCTTATTTTTTATCAAGCCTGAATATCACAGGCAAGGATTAGGGAAAACCCTTTTCCACTACGTCTTCGCCCTTCATCCTTCCATTGAAACCACGGTTAATTCTTCTACTTACGCCATTCCTTTCTACCAGAGTCTGGGATTTGCTGTCGTAGGAGAAAAACAAAATTACCACGGACTCTGCAGCACCCCCATGAGACGCTATCATGCTGTATTTGTACAAAAGCAAAAGTACACACTACGTACCTGGCAAACAGAAGACGCTCATTCATTAGTTCAAGAACTGAATAACAAAAAGATTTGGGACAATTGCCGCAATGTATTCCCCCACCCTTACAGGCTGGAACATGCAGAAACCTTTATTGACCTCATCAAGAAAAAAGAAGGTATTCATGATTTTTGTATTGAAGTCAATGGAAAAGCCGTAGGTAATATCGGATTTATACCCGGCACAGATGTGGAATGCTTCAATGCCGAAGTAGGGTATGTTATCGGAGAAAAATATTGGAACCAAGGTATTGTAACCGACGCATTACAAGAAGCCATCTACCATTACTTCACTTATACGAATACAATACGTATATTCGCACTTGTCTTTGAGCACAACTTTCCTTCCATGCGAGTATTAGAAAAGGCCGGCTTCAACAAAGTCGGGATAATGACAACATCCATTTTCAAGAATGGTCATTTCACCAATGCCCATCTTTTCGAGTTGCTTAAAAACACTTAATGTTCAAAAAATGCCAAAAGAACTTACAATGAATGTTATATTACACATATTCATCCTTTGTCCGAAAGACATAACCCCACTCCTTTCACAGTCTTTATCTGTATCCGTTCATCATCAGCAAACAGTTTTCTAAGTCGAGTAACAAAAACATCGAGACTACGTGATGCAAAAAAATCATCCTCCGTATCCCATAGTCTTGAAAGAATAACATCCCGTCTTACTAGTTCATTTTTCTTTTTACAAAGCATCTGAAGCAGTTTCGCTTCGCGTTCCGTCATTGTCTTTTGTACACACGACGAACACTTTAATACTGCATGAACAGCATCAAATGTATAATTTTCACCAATCTGATAAACCTCACTTTCATTAGCAGCTCCCATTCCCTGCTTCATTTTCAACAAGGCACCAATATGCGCATCCAGTTCTTCCGCCAAAAAAGGTTTCTTAATATAATTATTCACTCCCAGTTCATAACCTTTCACCACATCTTTAGGCGAAACTCTACCCGAGGTAAAAACAATGGGAATAAATCCATCCGTTTCCCGGATACGACGTACCATTTCATAACCATCCATAACAGGCATCTCAATGTCTGAAATAATGATATCGGGATGTTGCTCCTTCCATATCCTCAGCCCTTCCTCGCCATTGGAAGCAGTCATCACCTCGTATCCACCTATCATATCCTCCAATCCACCACGGATAATGTAACAAAGATTAGTATCATCTTCTACCAACAACAGTTTTATCATATCATCTTCCTTCTTTAAAAAACATTTATACCCTCTCCTCACTCGGCAAAAAAAGAAGAAATTCACTATACTCCCCTTCAATGCTTTCCACACACACTTTTCCACCATGCGCTTCGGCCACGCGGAAAACATAATTCAAACCCAGTCCGAAACCTGACGCACCACCTTTACGGCTGCGGTCGGCAGCCGAAGCACGTTCGTATTTCTCGAAGATACGGCTCTGATCCTTCAACGGAATACCCATGCCGTTATCTCTTACCTTTATCAAATAAAAGTTATGGTCCTGGCGCAAGGATGAAATCTGTATTTCCACCTCTTCACCTGAATATTTTATAGAATTGTCTACCAAATTACCAATAGCTTCTTTCAAGAATTCTTCATCAGCATATACCCATTCTGATTCCAAACGAAGAGAGAAATGTACAGGTTTATCTGCCTTAGCAGTATATTTCTCAATGAGGTCCTCTAACATCGGACGGAGTTGTACCTCCTCTTTCCAAAGCCTCAATTGAGCATTTTCCAATTTTGACAGCGTCAGCACCTTGTTGGTCAGTGACAATAAATGTTCACTCTCGTCCTCCAATATCTGAAAATGCTTCTCACGTTTATCCGGATAAATATCCAACTTTCCTGATTTCAACATTCGGGTCCCCATCAAGATACAGGCAAGAGGAGTCTTCATCTCATGAATCATGGCGTATGAGAAATCCTCACGCATTCTAGCTATTTTATTCTGATGGGCAATAATACGAATCTGATAAACAAGACAATAGACAATCATTGCCATCATCAAGACAGTAGCAATGAGAAGCAAGGTCATCTGTTGGAAAATAATCCAATAAGGATTAACAATAAAAGCCTGAAGATTCTCCGTGCGTTTATAATTGATAGGTTGTAATCCGGTTTTCAACAAACCATAATCCCCCACCTGTATGGAACGGGAGCTTCTAAGAATATTCCCCAGCGAATCTGTCACACAGGTTATTACCTCTGCATCCAATCCTTCGGCAGCAAGACCTGTCCGATAAATAGAATCTAAACTTGACAAAGAAACAGACAATTTATAATCCCTCTTGACAATCTCTTGCATGGAAACCTGCATATTGGACATCAACCATTGGTTCACATTTTCATCAACCCTGTCATCCTTAAAAAGATCATAATCTTCATCCAAGCTTATTCTAACCATAATGGAAGTATCTCTGTCCTTATACTTCTTTTGCAAAGAATCTTGATATACTTCCATGCGATAAAACACCTCACGCATCGTTGCATCTCTAAATACTTCATTGCTTCTGAACTGTATACTTTCCTTAGTTAGCTTATAAGTATTTACAAGCCAAACGTACTGCAAACTGATGATTGCCAACAGTCCAATACAAGCCACCCAACGAATATGTTTGATTGTCATACACTTATATCCTATCCATACTTTGTTAACGTAATGTTAACCTGCTATTAACCAGGTAAGGAAAAAAGTCTCCCTACTTTTGTTTCGTCAAAGTTAAAGAAAATATTAAAAACAAATAGATATGAAAAAGCAAAATTTTATCATCACATCGCTATTTTTATTTTGGATTATAGGAACAACCGCTGCACAAACCATTACCGGAAAGGTTATAAACATCCATGCACAAGCCATTGACGGTGCAACCGTCATCCTACAAACCATTGATTCTACTTTCGTGGACGCCGTAATCACAGATACCACCGGTTGCTTTAGGTTCAACCGGCAACCAGCATCTTATCGGCTGATTTTCCAACACATCATGTACGAAACCCTCTTATTGACAACTACAGGAGAAGACACAGGCACGATTACCCTGAAAAGTAAAGATTATGCCCTGGACGAAGTTATCGTCAAAGGGGAACGCCCTCTTGTAAAAGTGGAAGAAGGAAAATTATCGTATGATCTGTCACAACTCACCACACATAGAATCGTGAACAATGCTTATGAAATCCTTCAGCAATTACCCGGTGTACAAGAAATAAACGGCAACCTTTCATTGGCAGGCGCACACAATCTGAGCATTATTCTAAACGGAAGACCCACAACAATGAGTCACGAACAGTTAGCCATTTTATTAAAAAACACTCCGGCTTCACGTGTAGAAAAGGTAGAAGTTATGTATAGCACACCGCCGCAATATCATATAAGAGGTGCTGCCATCAACTTACTTTTGAAAGTTTATCGTCCGGAAGAAAGCGGGTTACAAGGAGAAGTTAATGCCGGATATCTATACAATTACAGAAATGGCACACAAGGAGGAATCAGCCTACTTTACACCACTCCTAAATGGAATATAGACTTGCTATATAATACCCATTATGAACAAAACAGACAAACTACAGATACGTACTCACACCACACCTTAAAAAATAATGTATATGATATCTGTCAACACAATAACATTGACAGAAAAGGAATAACACATTATGTACGGACAGGCGCTGAATATAAATTCAATGGTAGTGCTCATATCAATTTGGCCTATACCGGTATCTTCAACCCTAACAACGATAATCATTCGTATTCCGACGGGAACATCACAACCGCAGACAATCGGACAAAAAAGGAGGCTCAAATGCACAATCTCGCTTTAGATTATCTCTCTGGCTTCGGTATGAAAGCTGGAATAAATTATACCTCCTACCATTCCGAAAGTCATCAGCAATTCACCAACAAAGACAACAAAAAACAAACAAGCGAATTTCATACGACTAGCGGACAAATAATAGACCGCTGGAAAATATACGTAGACCAGTCACACACACTACCACGAGAGTGGACCTTGAATTATGGCACCTCTTTGACTTATGCCAGTGACCATAATACTCAGTTCTATCATACCCAAAACGGAACAGATATGAGCGAACTTAACACAGACAATCGTTATAACGAATATACATATGACTTCTATGTCGGATTCAGCAAAAATATGGGAGAACGTTTGTCTTTCAGCGCATCCATAACCGGAGAATACTACAAAACGGCCCGTTATCATGCATGGGCGGCTTATCCTACAGCCGAATTAACATACGTAATGACCCCAGCGCATATTTTACAACTTGCATTCACTTCAGATAAAACCTATCCCAGCTACTGGGATCTGAGCGAAAGTACCGGCTATATAAGTGGTTATGAAGAAGTACAAGGCAATCCAATGTTAAAGCCATCCACCGACTATTCCGTAAATCTGAATTATATTTTAAAGAACAAGTATATCTTCAGCCTAGCTTATGACTATGAGCCCGATTTATTTCAGCAACTGGCTTATCAGAGTACGGAACGCCTGACATTGATTTACAAGACCCTGAACTGGGATTATCAGCAAAGTTTTTCAGCCACTGCCATCATTCCCTTCAAAATAGGCCATTGGCTGGACAGCCGTGCCACACTACAAGCAGAATACAGGCAGGCGAAATGTGATAAATTCTTCGACCTTTCTTTCAACCACAGCAAATGGATTGGATTGGGAATGTTACAGAATAACCTAACGCTGTCTACCCAACCGGACATACGCATGGAACTGACCGGACTTTATTTAAGCCCATCCATTCAGGGAAATTATGATTTAAGCAATGTATGGGCCATCCATGCCGGGTTGCGATGGAATTTTGCCAACCAAAAGGCGAGTCTTCAACTGAAAGCCACTGATCTGTTCAATTCAATGCAAGGAGATATAGATGTAACACTGCGCAATAAAGGGCAGTATATGGACATGCACATCAACAGTTATTCACGCAACGTAACTTTATCCTTTACTTACAAGTTCGGAGGCTATAAAGAAAAACAGCATAAACCAATAGACACTTCCCGATTCAAATAAAGCATCATCAATAGTATCATGACACAGTAATAAGGGGCAGATTCGTACATCCGCCCCTCATTCGATTATTTCATAACAGAAAGTATCTTACTATATTCAGACTGATTATTCAATGTCTCAATAGCTTTTTTCAGATCAGGATCATCTTTCAAGCGTTGCAGTATCGCGCCACGTTGGAAATAGTAACGTTTCAAAATCTCCTGAGCAATAGCATCTTTTATCTCTTTCGAGAACCTGTCCAACTCATGATCCAAATTATGCGTCAATTTCGTTTCCAAAGCGGCAAACTCTTCTTTTGCCCCATCCATATATCCTTCAAACTCTGCTATTTCTTTCAAGTTCTTCAGCATCTTCTCACTTTGCCGATCATAAGTAAACTTACGCTTATGTAACATCTTCTTAAAATCAACATAGTCAGCATCTGTTATTGTAAAGTCTTTCACTTCCCCTACCTGAGAATGCTTGATACAATATTGGGTAGCATAATCAAAAATCATATCATCATTAAGCAGATAAAACATAATGTTTGGGAAATTTTCAACTTTCACCTCCACATCCGGACGAATACCGCCACCATCACGCACTTCACGTCCGGCTGCTGTATGGAATACATTGGTCAGGCTGTCCGGAGTACGGGCCACAGACCCGTCAGCATTACGTTTAGCATAATCAATAGCTTGAATGCATCGTCCGCTGGGAATATAATATTTTGCAGTAGTTACTTTCATGCTACTGTTATAAGGCAATTCACGAGGAACCTGTACCAACCCTTTACCATACGTACGGCTTCCTACCACAATAGCCCGGTCAAGGTCCTGCAAGGAACCTGAAACAATCTCGGATGCCGAAGCTGTAGAACCGTCCACTAGCACAGCCAGCGGAATTTCTGTATCTACCGGTTCATTCGTTGTTTTGTAAGTGGTACCAGCTTGTTTAATCTTGCCTTTTGTTACCACAATTTCTTTCCCTTTCGGTACAAAGAAATTCACCACATTCACCGCTTCCCCCAACAAACCACCACCATTGCCACGCAAATCGAGAACAATAGATTTAGCACCTTGCTGTTTCAATTCTATCAATGCCTTCTTTATATCTTTTGAACAATTCTCTATAGCAAAAGTACTGATAACGATATATCCCACATTATTGTCTACTATTCCATAATAAGGTACAGGGTTTGTACGGATGGTAGAACGGGTTATTTTAAATTCCATTGGCACGTAAGTACTATCAGAAGTAGGTCTCTCAACTTTCAACACACAAGTTGTTCCCGGCTCACCACGCAAATTATCACTGACATACGAGGTCAGATCATTGGGAATTCTGTCTCCCTGGAGCATATCTTTTCCATTGATCTCCATGATGATATCACCAGCCTTCAATCCTATTTCGGCTGCAGGGCTTCCTTCGGAAGGTTCAATAATAGCCACACGCTTTCGGGGAGTATAATAACGTATTACCGATCCGATACCGCCAAACTTTCCGCTAGTCATTTCCTTTAGTGTATTATCTTCTTCAGGATAATACTCCGTGTAAGGGTCGGTCTGCGCCAACATAGCATCAATACCATATTTTATCACTTTCTCAGGATCAATAGTATCAACATAAAACATATCCAATTCCTTGAATATCGCATTGAAGATATCCAAGTTTTTTGCTATTTGGAAATTACGGTCATCACCTTTATTAAAACTAAACAAAGCGCCACCTGCCAGGCCCACGCAAATCATTAACAATATTTTCTTACTATTCCACTTCATCACTTTATGTATTTGTGAACCGCAAATTAATACATTATTCTATTCAAGCCTGTAGAAGGACCTCTATATTTAACTTTATTTCGTCCCATTTTTTCTTTGATAAGGTTGTACCCACCACTTGTATCACATTGGATGCTAAAATAGAACCTATAATGGAACACTTCTCCAAAGAATAACCACAAGTCAGCCCATACAGAAAACCTGCTGCATAATAATCTCCCGCACCAGTGGTATCCACGAGCTTTTTTACCGGAGGTACCTCTAGTTTGATGCATTCCGTACCTTTCTTTATACATGAACCTTGGGCACCTAGTTTTACTATTACAACACTGCATTTAGAAGCAATTTCATTAATAGCCCCCCAAGCATCCTTGCCTGTATAAGCCTTTGCCTCTTCCTCATTAGCAAAAACAATATCCACGTATTTAGTTATCAAAATATCGAAGAATTCCAGGTCCCCTTCCACAATATTATAACTGGCCATATCCAAACAGATCTGCAATCCAGCCTCTTTGCCTAATTGCATAGCACGAAGAATCAATTCGTGATCCTGTACCAAGTATCCTTCTATATATAGATATGCATATCCCTTAAACATATCCAACGTCAGATTTTCGGCTTTCATAGTGGCAGCAGCTCCCAAATAAGTGCCAAAAGTACGTTCTCCATCCGGTGAAATGAAAGTAGAAGCCACTCCTGTAGGTAAATCACCGGCAAGTAATTTCATGTCAATTCCCTGCTTCAAACCATTTTTTTTAAAATATTGCCCAAAATCATCGTTTCCTATCTTTCCGATAAATCCCGGATGTGCCCCTAGATTAGCTAATGCCAAGACTGTATTTCCCACACTTCCCCCTGTAGCTTTATGCGTTTTCATATCAGAGAATTTACCACTGATTTTCAGAAATTTATCTTCATTTATAAGTTGCATACTTCCTTTGGGCAAACTCATCTCATCTAGTAGCGAATCATCTTGCAAAGTAACAAGAACGTCAACCAATGCATTGCCCATTCCAATTATTTTATCCATTTATCTAAAATTTTTCTGCAAAGATATTGCATATTTCGGAAAAACCTATTATCTTTGCACCGCATTTGAGAGAAAAACCTTCTTCGTTAGCTCAGTCGGTTAGAGCATCTGACTGTTAATCAGAGGGTCCTTGGTTCAAGTCCAAGACGAAGAGCACTTTTAAAGTCAAATGCAATTTTCTTCGTTAGCTCAGTCGGTTAGAGCATCTGACTGTTAATCAGAGGGTCCTTGGTTCAAGTCCAAGACGAAGAGCACAAAGGTTCGCAGATAGCGAGCCTTTTTTATTACTATATATAATAAAAGCCTTCATCACATTCTTTTGTAATTCCATTGTAATCTCCACCCGCCATTTTACTTATATTACCCTCAAAAACAAGATTTCCATTCAAATGTTTTGGAACTATCTTACTATTATTTACATTTGTTGGGAAACAAGTACTGATATGAAAACGCACATCATAGCACTTTTTCTACTTATAGGAGGAGCATTGAATTTATTTGGAGAAAACTTACATAACTTTTTCAACCGATATAATTTCAGCTTTATTACAGAAGATACTGGGTTACCCCATAACTTTATCAATGATATTTACAAAGACACTCAAGGATATATCTGGGTAGCTACTAATAATGGAATAGGACGGTATAACGGCTATCAATTTATTCATTATAATTCCCAGTCCCACTCCATTCGCTTGAAAAACGACTACGTGCATAAAGTCTGTGAGGATAAGTTTCAACGACTCTGGATAGGGTCGGAAGAAGGAATAGACCTCATTGACTTGAAACATTATACACAGATAGACACGGACAAAGAACTGCCTGCCGAATTGAAATCTCTAGCAAGTAACTACATTGCATCCATCTATCGGGACAAGCAGAATAATTTGTGGATATCGACAGACAAGAATCTATGGTATCTGGAACTAGGCGTAGACGGGCAAATAAAAGATTACTATAAACTGAAAAAAGATACAGAATCCCCCATCCACGCTGTTATTGACCTGCAAGAATACATCTGTGCAGGCATAGATAATCATGTATGCCGTATTGAAAAAGGGAGCAACCACTTACTGAAAACCAGCATGGTATCGGAGCTGCTGAAACCCTTCTCAGAAGACTGGAGAATTCTCTGCATGGAAACTGACGGGGAATTGTTATGGATAGGAACCAATCGCGGACTCTTCAAGTATAACCATACCCAGCAGAGTTTGAACCGGTACCGTTACTCCAATCATCGCCCCGGAATGCTAAGTCAAGCCTATATAACCGGAGTTAAACTGACTAGCAAAGGAGATGTCATCGTTTCCACTCTGAACGGACTCAATGTATACAATCGGGATACCGATACTTTTACTTATATCCGCCAAAACAATGAAATGCCTGACAAATCGTTGAACTGTAATTTCATCAACTGCCTGCTGACCGACAATGAGAATATCTGGGTAGGGACTGAGATAGGAGGAATCAATTTATTGACTCCCAATTGTCTGCAAACGTATGTGTGGCAATACAACTATCTGCGAGAAACCTCTCTTTCCCCCAATCCGGTCAATGCCATCAGCGAAGACAAAGACGGAAATCTATGGGTAGGAACAGTAGAGGGAGGACTCAACAAAAAGAGCAAAGGCAGCGATGAGTTCATCCATTATACTTTTGACCAGAATAATCCCACTTCCATTAGTAACAACTCCATCCGTGGCATTCTCATTGATTCCGAAAATCATTTATGGGCATATACTTGGGGGGTCGGAATCAATGAACTAAATCTAAATATACCCCATAACCAAACTTTCCAACGCCATATCCGGGAAGACTCCATAGGATTGGAGGGAGATTTTCTAAGCAGCGCCTGTGAAGACACCATGAACAATGGTTTATGGTTTGGTACTACCAGAGGGCTTCATTTCTACCATAAAAAGACCAAGCGTTTCACCCGGGTCTTGTTTGACCGTTCCGACAATGAATTCGATGCGGTAGGGTCCATCATTATCGACCGCAAGAAACGTCTTTGGATGGGAACATCTGAAGGAGTTTTCATTATGGATTTATACTCGTTCTCCATTTCCTCCACACAATTCAGCTATACCTATTTAAAACATAAACTGACGGAACCCACTTCATTGCAATTAGAAAAAATAAACTGTATCATAGAAGATCATAATGGTACCATCTGGCTGGGAGCAAATGGAAACGGACTATATCAACTAGCGGAAGAAAATGGAACACAGTTCACATTTCATAACTACACCCGCAAGGATGGGTTACCCAATAATACCATTATAGGTATTGTGGAAGATAAAACGGGACATCTGTGGATGTCCACCAACCACGGCATCGCCCAACTGGATACACAAACCATGACTTTCACCAATTATACAAAAGAAGACGGACTGCCCAATAATCAGTTTTATTGGAACGCATCTTATTATTCTCCCCAAAATAATCTGTTATATTTCGGTACTATAAACGGATTAGTCGCTTTCACCCCCGATATAGCCAAGATAAAAAAGCAGGATGCCAAAGTCAAACTGACCTCAATCAGTGTCGCCGGTACCATGGTCTATCCTCCAGCAGACGGAAAAACTCCCTGCGCGGTAACAAATTTACATACCATCCGTCTGCACGAAAAAGATCATGGTTTTTCCATCGAGTTTTCCACCTTAAACTATGGAAACTGTAACCGAGTGAAATATGCCTACCGCTTGAAAAATTATGAGAATGAATGGACAGAAACCCTTCCTGGCGAACATACTGCTAGATACAATTTCATTCCCTCCGGAAAATATGTGTTCCAAGTCCGTGCCACAGACGAGAAAGGACATTGGTCTGATAAAATAACGGAAGTCAAAGTAACCATCACTCCTTATTTCTATAAATCCTGGTGGTTCTATTTATTGCTTGCCATTCTGATCACCGTAGGCAGCTATTATTTTTATCAATGGAAAATAAGTCTGTACCGTCAACAGAAAAAACAACTGGAAAAAGAAGTAGCCCAACGCACCCATGAGTTAGAGTTACAAAATAAACAACTAGAAATAATGGCACGACACGTCGAGGAGGTAACGGAAGAAAAAATTGCTTTCTTCACCAATATCACTCATGAATTCCGGACACCAGTCACTTTAATCAACGGTCCCATCCAACGCGCCCTTGACGAAAGCCATGAGCCGGAAGTAAAGAAACAGCTACAAATAGCTGAACGGAATTCCAATTATCTGCTATCACTAGTCAATGAATTAATGGACTTCAGAAAGTTAGATGCAGACAAAGTTGTATTAAATAAGACAAACGAAAACTTTATCCGCCTTATACAAAATATATTAATGCCTTTCGAAGTATTTGCCCATGAACGGAACATAAACATCATCACCTACTTCCGGCTCTGTACCCCGTTTTGGATATTTGATGTTGAATATATGCGCAAAGCCATTATTAATCTGATATCCAATGCTGTTAAATTCACTCCCGATTATGGAAAAATAAGTTTGTATGTGGCTTCCCTTACCGACAAAGACAACCATACCTGGCTGTTCATAGATATAAAAGATACAGGTAATGGTATCGTACCCGAAGATATAGAACGTATTTTCGAACGCTTCTACCAATCCAAAAAGAGCATCAAATATCCCGTTTATGGACAAAGCAGCACAGGAATCGGACTATTCTTATGTAAGAAAATCATTTCTCTACACGGAGGCAACATCTATGCAGGAAACAATCCCAAGCAAGGAGCTTTCTTCAGAATACTATTACCTTTGGAAAAAGGTATCCCCCAAGCCGAATCAGAAAAAGAAAAATATGAGCAGAATGAACACCCACTTTCCATTCCTGCCAATGGAAACGAGAAAAAGGAAACCATCCTCATTGTTGAAGATAATGCAGATATGCGTACTTATATTTGTTCCATTCTCAAAAACAATTATCAATTAAAAGAAGCACAGAACGGTGCAGAAGCTCTTTACTTGATTCAAAGAGAAACGATTGATTTGATTGTCAGCGACCTGATGATGCCCGTCATGGACGGGAATGAATTATCCCGCCAGGTAAAAGCTAATCTGGCTACTTCCCACATCCCCTTTCTCATGCTCACTGCCCTCCGGTCTGAAGCCCAAGAAAGAATCAGCTACGAAATAGGAGTAGATGAATATCTGTGCAAACCATTTGATGAGGTTATTCTAAAATTACGTATCCGAAATATACTTGCCTTACGCCAGAAATACAAATCCATGTTCTCCACTAGTATGAATTGTGAAACATTGAATATAAACGCTAGTTCCAAAGACAACACATTTATGACATCGGCAATCAATTTAATGAAAGAACATTATGCCGACTCGGATTATAACTTAGAGCGCTTTATCCGCGATATGGGATACAGCAAAACATTAGTCAATCAGAAATTACAATCCTTAACAGGGCAATCCATTGGCCAATTTATGAGAAACTACCGATTAAATGTGGCAAAAGAGACTTTAACCAAAGTCGAATGCAACATTTCTATTGCAGAAATCGCATATGCTGTAGGTTTTAACGACCCCAAATATTTCACAAAATGCTTCAAAGAGCTGTTTGGAGTACTTCCAAGCGAATATTTTGGAAGAAAATAGTTCACTTTACTATTTTACTCCATTTGTGCACCATATTCTCCTATAGAAAGCTTTGTTTCCCTTACATTTGTAAAAAACAGAAATGCAAATGTATATGAAAAACATATTCTTATTATTGAGCTGGCTGATACTACTCCCCTCCGGTATACTGGCAAACCCTATCAAGGGAATGCTGGAAAGGATAGACAAGGGAGCATCGAACAAGTTCGTAGTCGAACTACACAAAAGCCCGAACGACTTTTTCGAGTTAGACCGGAAAGGCGACAAGGTAGTGATACGAGGTAACACCTATATTAATATAGCAACCGGCATCAACTGGTACTTAAAGTATCATGCCGGAATCCATCTGTCATGGAACGGTATGTATGCCTCACTACCCGATGTTCTTCCTCCCGTCCTCCGTAAGGAACGCCACGAAACAAACCTAGCCCTGCGTTATGACTTCAATTACTGCACCTACTCTTACTCCATGGCATTCTGGGACTGGAAACGTTGGGAAAAGGAACTGGACTGGATGGCACTACACGGAATCAACCTGCCGCTCGCTGCCGTAGGACATGAATGTGTATGGCGTAACCTATTACTCCGGCTGGGGTTTTCCAAACAGCAAATCAATAATTTTATTGCCGGTCCGGCATTCCTTGCCTGGTGGGAAATGAACAATCTGGAAGGATGGGGAGGCCCTAATCCCGACAGTTGGTATGAACAACAAGAAGCCTTGCAAAAAAAGATATTGCAACGAATGAAAGAATGGGGAATGCACCCCGTACTGCCCGGTTATTCAGGTATGATCCCCTCCAAGCTGGATTTGGGAAAGCGTATTGATAGTGGGAAAGAAGAGAAAACGGCAAGCGACACTTCCTCGGAATCCGCCCAAAGCACCCTCAACAAATGGAACGGATTCGACCGACCGGGAATCTTACTGCCCGACGACCCTAAGTTTACCCGGATTGCCAATCTATTTTACGAAGAAACCGAAAAACTGTATGGAACAAGTGACTACTACTCCATCGACCCTTTTCATGAAGCCAAAAACTTACCTGCCGAACTAGACTTCGGCAAAGCCGGCAGGGCTATTATGGACGCTATGAAAAAGGCCAATCCGAAAGCTGTGTGGGTGGTGCAGGGATGGACAGAAAACCCACGTCCGGAAATGATGAAAGCGCTGAATCCCGGCGATCTGCTTATCCTTGATTTATTTAGCGAATGTCGTCCCATGTGGGGCATTCCCTCTATATGGAAACGAGACAAAGGATACGAAGAACACAACTGGTTGTTCTGCCTGTTGGAGAATTTCGGGGGGAACGTGGGCTTGCATGGAAGGATGGACCAGCTTCTTCACAATTTCTACCTGACCAAGAACAATCCACTGGCCGCTCAGCTAAAAGGCATCGGTCTGACGATGGAAGGCATTGAAAATAATCCCGTTATGTTCGAACTGATGTGCGAACTTCCTTGGCGTGCAGAAAAGTTTACCAAAGAAGAATGGATCAAACAATACATCCGCGCACGCTATGGCACAGACGATGAATCTATCCGGCAAGCTTGGCAGATCCTGGCAAACGGTATCTATAACTGTCCGGCAGGAAACAACCAACAAGGTCCTCACGAAAGTATCTTTTGTGGGCGTCCATCGCTGAATAATTTCCAAGCATCCAGCTGGAGCAAAATGTGCAACTATTACGATCCCACTACCACAACAGAAGCTGCACGGTTGATGGTGAGCGTGGCAGACAAATATCGCGGTAATAACAACTTTGAATATGACCTGGTGGACATCACCCGACAAGCCATTGCCGACCGTGCCCGAATAGTGTACAATTACGCTGTTGCCGACTTTAAAAGCTTCGACAAAAAAAATTATGCCACACACACCCGACAGTTCCTGGAACTGTTAATGATGCAAGACAAGCTGCTGGGCACACGCAAGGAATTCAAAGTCGGAAACTGGATTCAACAAGCGCGCAATCTGGGAATCACATCTGAAGAGAAAGACCTCTACGAATGGAACGCCCGCGTACAAATCACCACATGGGGAAACCGCTACTGCGCCGACATCGGCAAATTACGAGATTATGCCCATAAGGAGTGGAACGGGCTGCTGCGCGACTTTTATTACAAACGTTGGGAAAAATACTGGCAAGTACTGCAAGACCAACTGGATGGCAAACTTCCTGTACTGCCAGTAGGTAATTCATCAACCCCCACTGCCGATAATCCAGCCATGACCATAGATTGGTATGCCCTGGAAGAACCATGGACACTGGCAAAGAACACCTATGCGGCATCTGCCGAAGGTGATTGTATAGAAGTAGCGAAAGAGGCTATAACATTGATAAACAATTGATAGTAAGATGAAAAAGGAAGAGCTCAATACAGAAACCGCACAGCAGGCACCGCCCATTAAAAAGAGGCTTTTGTCACTCGATGCACTCAGGGGCATCACTGTAGCAGGGATGATTCTGGTCAACAATGCAGGAGGCAAAGTGTCGTATGCACCTTTGCAACATTCTGTATGGAACGGACTGACACCTTGTGACTTGGTTTTTCCTTTCTTTCTGTTCATCATGGGTATTTCAACATATATTTCATTAAACAAATTCAATTTCAACGTTTCCCTACAAGTGGTAACCAAGATATTGAAACGCACATTTCTTATTCTATGCATCGGATGGGCAATCGGTTGGTTTGACCATGTATGTGAAGGTGACTTCCTGCCTTTTGTCCATCTGCGCATTCCCGGGGTACTGCAACGCATTGCTTTATGTTACTGTGTTATTTCTTTTACAGCCCTATTTATGAATCATAAGTTCATCCCCGCATTAACCTTTATCTTACTAGTAAGTTACACTGTCATATTATGCATGGGGAACGGTTATGCCTGCGATGAAAGCAATATTTTATCCATTATTGACAGGCAACTTTTCGGCGAAGCGCATCTCTATCAAAAGAGCCCGATTGATCCGGAAGGATTTGTAAGCACTCTCTCTGCTATCGCCCACACTTGTATCGGTTTTTCATATGGAAAATGGATAATACAAAGCCATCAGACAGAAAACAAAGTACTCCGTTTGTTCTTGACCGGATTCATTCTGATAAGTATCGGCTATTTATTGGCAGATGCGCTGCCTTTAAATAAAAGAATATGGTCTCCTACTTTTGTTTTGGTGACCTGCGGAGCGGCTTCCATGTCACTTGCCACACTAATGTATTATATAGACATAAGGAATAAACAAAAATGGTGCCGCTTCTTCATCATCTTCGGCGTCAACCCCCTATTCCTCTATGTATTGAGCGAAGTACTTGCCATTATGATGGGAAGTACCGGATGGAAAGCGGCAGCCTATGCAGCCATTCATTCAGGAATAACCGACGCCTACCTTGCCTCAGCCGTCTACGCCCTCGTTTTCACTCTGTTTTTGGGGGGTATCGGTTATCCACTATATCTTAAGAAAATATACATCAAACTGTAACAACAGATTCACAATATATAGAGAACTATACAGTATTAAACAAGAACATATTAATCAAAACCAAAATTAAATTCTATGCTAAACGTACAATCTCTAACCCAAAGGACATTTGCACAGATAGTAGTCTTTGCATTACTCCTATTAAACAGTACACTGGCATTTGCTCAAAATCAAGTTAACGGTATTGTCACAGACAAAACCGGAGAACCCCTTATCGGAGTGAATGTAGTCGAAAAAGGTACTACCAACGGTGTTATCACTGACTTTAACGGACAGTTTACACTGAATGTAGCACAAGGAAAGACACTCGTATTCTCTTACGTGGGTTACACTACCCAGGAAATTACAGTAAAAGGATCTTCTTTGAAGATTATTATGGAAGAAGATTCTAAAACATTAGATGAAGTTGTGGTAGTAGGTTATGGCAGCATGAGTCGTAAGGATGTAACCAGCTCCATTACCACTGTGAAAGCAGACAAACTGAATGTAGGAGTTTATTCTGACCCTGGACAGTTGCTGCAAGGTAAAGTCCCTGGTTTGACGGTAGTACAAAGCAGCGATCCGACTTCTGGTACTGCTTCTATCTCTTTACGTGGGGCTTCTTCTCTGCGTACCGGTGCGGCAATGGAACCTTATTATGTTATTGACGGTATTCCCGGTATGTCATTAAGTCTGATTGCTCCCGAAGATATTGAAAGCATTGACGTACTTCGTGACGCTTCTGCAACGGCTATTTATGGCTCCAAGGCTGCTAACGGTGTAATCTTGATTACCACCAAAAAAGGTAGTAAAAGTGAGCACACTTCTGTAAACTACAGCGCATATCTTGCATTTGACAACATTGCCAAGCGTTTAGATATGATGACTGCCGACGAACTCCGCACCTATGCCAAGGAAAATAACATCACTCTTCCGAATGACAAAGGAGCAAACACCAATTGGAACGATGAAGTACTGCGCACAGCAATCAGTCATAACCATAACGTTTCTATCAATGGCGGTTCAGAAAAGACTCAATACAGTGCCAGCATGAGTTATCAAAACAAACAAGGTATCGTACGTGGTACAGATTTCGAGCGTTTCGGCGGCCGCGCATTTTTGCAAACCAAAGCACTGAATGATCGGCTCACCTTAGCCTTTAACGTGAATGCCGCACAATCAAAAGGTACCACCGTTGATTCCGCCAAAGATGGCCAATCCGTATTCGACGCCATGAATTATTATTCTCCACTAGTTCCTGTCACCAACGCAGACGGTTCTTGGTATAGCGACAAAACTATCTCCCAAAACTTCAATCCTGTATCCATGATCAATGAAGATACTTTTGAAAACAACAAGAAACTCCTTCAAGGAACAGCCAAAGGTACTTTAGATATCACTAAGGACTTAAAATGGAACTTAAGTCTTTCCTATCAAGACGAACAATATATATGGAACGAATACCATACCAGCAAATCCCAATATAACACCCGAAATGGCGAAGCTAAACGTATTGCAACAGAAAACAAGAAAAAAATTCTTGAAACATACATAAACTATGATCATACATTCGCCAATATCCACAAACTGGGCCTGATGGCCGGTTATTCATGGGAACAGAATGATGACAATGACAGTTTCGGTCTGGATGTCTACGACTTTTACAATGATAACACCACTTTTTATAATCTGAACCTTGCCAATAAAATGGATTGGCAGAATGGCGGTATCACCAGCAATAATAACGGTCATTTGGAAACTTTACGTATGATCTCATTTTATGGACGTATCAACTACTCCTTCAACAGCAAATACCTGCTTCAAGCAACAATTCGCCGTGACGGCTCCTCTGCCTTTGGAAAGAACAACCGTTGGGGAACTTTTCCATCTGCATCGTTGGCATGGCGTATGAGCGAAGAAAAGTTCATCAAAGATTTAAATGTTTTCGATGACTTGAAGTTCCGTGTTGGTTATGGTGTTAGTGGTAACTCACTCGGATTCGGAGCTTATTCGGCTATCCAGACTTACAGTACTTCAGGTTGGTTCAACTATACAAACGCCAATGGCACACAGAATAGTTACCATACCCTGGCAGCCGCCTCAAATGCCAATCCAGACCTAAAATGGGAACGTACAGCCATGTTGAACATCGGGCTGGACTTCAGCTTCTTTGGAGGCAGATTAGGAGGAACCATCGAATACTATGACAAGCGTACCAGCGACCTGATATACACTTACGAGGTTTCCACAAACCGCTATCCTTTCGGAACCATGCCGGCCAATGTGGGAGATATCAGCAATAAAGGTATTGAATTTACCATTAATGCCACTCCCATACAAACAAAAAATTTCTCTTGGCAAACCAGTTTGAACTTATCTCATAATAAAAATAACGTAGAAAGTATATCCAACAGCGAATATTCCGTAGATTATATCCGTGCAGCCGATCCTGAAATCGCAGGTTATTCTTCAAATGCAGACGTACAGCGCATCATGGAAGGACATCCTATCGGCACCTTCTACACCTACGAATGGGCCGGCTACAATAACCAAGGAGTATCCATCTTTTATGTACACGATCCTGAAACGGGTGAACGTACAGGCGAAACGACCACAGATCCTGAAACAGACAGAGACCGTACTATTATCGGTTGCGCACAACCTGACTTAAATTTAGGCTGGAGCAATAACTTCCAATACAAGAACTGGAATCTCGATTTATTCTTTACTGGTGTTTTTGGACAAGATATCTACAACGCCACTGCAGAACAATACTCTAATGTTTCTTTTGTGAAAGAAGGCCGCAATGTATTAAAAAGCGTAGCTACCAAACACCGTGCTACTGACACACAATCTCAAGCACCATCCAATCGCTGGATAGAGAACGGTAGTTATTTCCGTCTGTCCTCAGTCTCATTGGGATATACTTTCGGCAAAATTGGTAACTGGATAAACTCGCTCAAGCTATACGCCACTTGTAATAATGTATTCACCATTACCGGTTACTCCGGCCGTGATCCGGAAATCAACCTTGGAGGCTTGGAACCGGGCATGGACAGACGTACCAATTACTATCCGCGTACCCGTTCATTTATGATCGGTCTAAACGTGAACTTCTAACCATATAATTGAAAACTGATATGAAAAATAACATAAAATTAACAACCTGGCTGGTAGGTAGTCTGCTTACCTTCTCCGCCTGCACAGATCTAAATGTGGATCTTAAGTCCACTTATACCGAATACCCGGATTCCGAAATTGCCAAGGAAGCTAAAATGGCAGGTTTGTATTATGGATTCGGCGGAGCATTAGGACGTCGTTATATGGAAGCTGCCCTGCTGTCTTCCGATGAGTTCATGGCAGTAACATTTGGTGGTAACTGGTATGATGGCGGCAACTATATCCATTCCTCTCTTCACGCCAGCCTTCCAGGCGACGCACACGTGGACTGGGCTGGTGATATTCCGGCTGCAATCACAAAATGCAACCAAGCAATTTTTGACTTGGGTGGAGAAGATGAAAACAATGCCGAACAGGAAGCCTTGATTGCTCCGGCACTTGCCATGCGTGCTTTCTATCATTTTATTTTTATGGATACATTCGGAGCAACTCCCAAATTAGACCACTTGATCGGCGATTCTGAAGCTATCGACCGTTCTCCCCGTTCCGAAATTACAAAATTTATCGAAAGCGACCTGCTCCGTGCTTTGGCTTCTGGCGGTTTAAAAGAAGATGTTGATGCTTCCACTTATGGCAAACCAACCAAATGGATGGCTGAGGCTCTCCTTGCCAAACTCTATATAAACTGGGCTGTTTATACCTGTGATGATGTAGCTACTTATGATCCAAGCATGACTAATTCCAAATTGAATGATGTCATAAAATATTGCGATGATATCATCGCCTCCGGTCATTTCGATCTCAGTGATGGTTATCGCAAGAAATTCATGCCAGACAACGGCTATCAGATTAAGGATTTCATCTATGCAATGCCATACCAAAATAATGAAACATCAACCAGAGCCAATACTTACGCCCGTTTCCAATTCTGGCCTAAATTCAACAATGATGGTGCGGACGGTAAAGGACTGTTCGGCATAACACTATCCCAAAATGCCGGAGGCATTTTCATCGTTACTCCCGAGGCGGCAGACCGTTTTTGCCTGGAAGGAGATGAACGCAATGAGATCATCATGAAAGGTGCGATCAACTATTATGACATCAGCACACATACAATGGGAACAGAACCTTATATATACAACGGACAACAAGTTGTCCTCACCAAGAACATCACCATCTTGAATGACCAAATGGATCTTGGAAATGACTTGAACGCATGGTGCCAGGGATACCGATGCATCAAATGGGCTATTCAAGCAGACGATTATAACCTCTATAACCGCAATCAAAGCAATGATGTACCTATCTTCCGTTATGCAGATATTCTGCTGATGAAAGCAGAAGCTATTCTACGGGGGGCAACAGCCACTAACGGCGACACGCCACAATCCCTATTCAACCAAATACGCAGCTATTGTAACGCTCCATTATTAGAGCATACTCCTTCATTAAACGAGTTACTTGAAGAGCGTGGCCGTGAATTTTATGCAGAGACATGGCGACGTAATGATCTAATCCGTTTTGGAAAGTTCGAAGACGACTGGGGATATAAAAATCAATATCATCCGGAAGCTCAAACCGAAAAATGGCGTAGGATCTTCCCTGTATCTGTCGGCTTGATGAATTCAAACACCAACTGGAAGCAAAATTACGGTTATTAATAAATTAAATAAGTTTTTATAAGGGCTTGTTACAGCAAGCTCTTATAAAAACCTTTAAAGCAAAAAATAATTCATGAAACTTCATCAAATCTTATTGCTTCATATTGCGACATCTATCTTGGCATTATTCCCATCTCCTATATATGCCCAAAAAATGATGTACCAGGACTCTATCGAAATCGTAGTACACAGAGGAGCGAACCATATAGCGCCGGAAAACACCATTCCATCAGCTCTAGCTGCATTGGAACATGGAGCCGGCTGGATAGAAGTGGATGTGCGCAAAAGTAAAGACAATATACTTTATAATCTGCACGATGAAACTTTGGACCGTACTACCAACGGTAAAGGTCCCATTCAAGATATGCTATCCAAAGATATTGAAAAATTAGACGCCGGCAGTTGGTTCAGTTCTCGATTTACCGGCATTCACGTACCCCGTATAGCCGAAATGCTAGACACCCTACAAGGAAAGGCACACATTTTTTTTGATGTAAAACGAGGAACTCCGATAAAAGATTTGGTTATATTAGTACGCCAAAAAGGATATGAAAATAAAAGCTTCTTCTGGTTTGCAGACTCTGAAATGCTGAAAGAATTTATCAGAATCGCTCCGGAAATGAAGATTAAAGTAAATGCCTCCAATATAGTGGCTCTGAAGAAATGGATGAAAATATGCACCCCGGCCTATGTAGAAACAGATATCCTCAATATCACCCCTCAATTCAAAGAATTCTGCAAAAGCAATCATATCAAGATAATGGCTGCTATTCAGAATGCGAGTGAAAAAGAATATAAAAAAGCGATTGAAGCCCATCCCGATTTAGTCAATCTGGACCGGCCGGAACTCTTTATAAAAATGCTCCGTCAGGAGATTAAAAAATAACCCTTTTCCAAGAAGAGCCATGAAAAGTACCCTATCTTATCTGCTGATTCTATGTAGCCTGTTCATGTCTTGCACCGGACATCAGGAAGAATCCCTATTGTCCTATGTAGATACCCGTACGGGAACTGCACCGAGCATAACCCATACCGCAGGACTTTTCGGCAAAAATACCGAAGAGTACGGACAGACGCTGCCTGCCGTCCTAGAGCCCAACGGAATGAACTTTTGGACTCCCCAGACACAAGATACAGAAATAAAATGCAAGGCTCCCTATTATTACAAAGATAAGAAGATACAGGGGTTCCGCAATTCACATTGGATTGTCGGAGGGTGTACACAAGATTACGGTTCCATGACCTTGATGCCTGTATCGGGTACACTGAAATATCTCCCCCAAGACCGAGGAAGCCTGTTCTCTCACCAAGAAGAAACAGCAACGCCTGCCTATTACTCCGTCCTTCTCAAAGATTATTCCATTTTTGCAGAAATGACCGGACGTTCCCGTTCAGCCATTTTCCGATTCACTTATAACCAACCGGAAGATGCTTATCTCATAGTCAATCCTAACAGCGATGAAGGAGAAGGATATATTGAAATCGATACTATAAAAAAACAGATACGCGGATACAATCCCGTACACCGTATCTATCAAGGCTGGGGAGCCCCCGCCGGATACAACGGGTACTTTGTCATTGAATATCAAAATGAAATAGAGGAATATGGTACATTCCGGCATGACAGTCTCTTCGCCGGACAACGACAGATAGCCGATGGAACAGGTATAGGTGCATATCTCCGGTTCAAAATACACCCAGAAGAACCCGTATTAATCAAAGCCGCTTCCTCTTTTACTGACATGGAAGGCGCTCAAAAGAATCTGGACACCGAGATACCTCATTGGGATTTTGACCGCACCCGGCAGGAACTGAACTCCATCTGGGAACAAAGGCTTTCACAAGTTACAGTACAGACAAACAACCGAAACGATAAAGAGAAATTTTACGGAGCACTCTACCGTGCCTCATTCCTGCCACGTACATTCAATGATGTAGACGGGCGCTACCCTTCTTTCTCCACAGGACACCCGTTCAGACAATCAGCCAACGGTAGAAATTACTATGAAGATTACAGTATGTGGGATACTTACCGTGCTCTCCATCCGTTAATCAATATCCTGACCCCAAAGAAAGCCGGAGACATGATGCAATCATTGGTGGACAAATATGAACAAAGTGGCTGGCTGCCTATATTCCCTTGTTGGAACAGTTATACCGCAGCCATGATAGGCGATCATTGCATCTCCGCACTGGGAGATGCCTATATCAAAGGAATCCGTAATTTTGATATCAACAAAGCTTGCGAAGGAATGCTCCGGAACGCATTCAAGACCCCCTCCACCTATGAAGAATACAAAAACGGAATGGGACGACGCGCCTTGAATTCTTATCTGAAATATGGATACATTCCTTTGGAAGACAGCGTACCGGAAGCCTTTCACACCTGCGAACAAGTATCACGTACTTTAGAATATGCATACGATGATTTCGTATTGGCCCAAGTTCTGCAAAAGTTGGAAACATCAGATGATAACTTTCCTGATCCACAAAAAACAGAACTTTATGATACACTAATGATACGTGCACGATATTACCGTAACGTAATAAACCCTGGCACCGGATATGCCCAAGGCAGATACGCTGACGGCAGTTTCCTCAGCGATACCGGTAACGCTTTTTCCTTCACTCGCTTCATCACCGAAGGAGCTCCCTGCCATTATACTTGGTATGCCCCCCATGATGTATACGGACTGATGGAATGTATGGGTGGAAAAGAAAAATACATCGCCAAACTGGACTCCATGTTCAGCGAACACCGCTACTGGCACGGCAACGAACCTTGCCACCAGATAGCCTACCTCTTCAACTATGCCGGACAGCCTTGGAAAACCCAACGCGAGGTGCGTCATATTATGGAAACAGAATATCTGAATGCTCCCGGTGGACTGTCAGGTAATGATGACGCAGGGCAAATGTCTGCCTGGTATGTATTTTCTGCTATGGGATTCTATCCGGTATGTCCCGGTACACCTTATTATATAATAGGAAGTCCTTCTTTTCCCCGGATGAGCATCTGTTTGGAAAATGGAAAGACGTTCACCATACTGGCCCACAACGCTAATGAAAAGAATGTATACATCCAGTCGGCGCGCCTGAACGGAAAAGAGTATGACAAGAATTACTTTACACATCAGGATATAGTACAGGGAGGAACGTTAGAGTTCCAGATGGGACCGAATCCGAACCCGAACTGGGGAGCATCTACCCTCAGCCTACCTCCAGAGACAATGAAATAAACGTCAAAAATAAAAAAACATAGATATGAAGAAACAACCTATTATCAGCCTCTTATGCTGCTTTCTGTTATTCGTAGCAGGATGCAGCACCCCCCATCAGGGAAATACGTATGACATTATAGCCTTTGGAGCCAAAGGAGATGGCAAAACAGATGATGCCGCCGCTATACAACGCGCCATCAATGCCTGTTCCGCTGCCGGTGGAGGAACCGTAATCATTCCTGCCGGACACACCTTTCTATGTGGCCCACTGCAACTGGCATCCTATGTGAATCTCCATTTGGAACCCAACTCCCGATTGCTGGCCAACCCCGATGAAAGCATCTATACAGAAAGCGCATTCCGCGAAAACCGTGGCGAAGGAATGATGTGGATCAGTGGAAAAGACTTAAAACAAATATCCATTACCGGTACAGGAGAAATAGACGGAAACGGAATCGCCTTCATGGGCAAAGAGCTGGATGATTCCTACGAGCTGAAGCCCGTCACTGATTTTGACCCACGCCCACATGTGCTTACCCTTATCAATGTAGAGAAGACCGTTATCCGTGACATCACGATCCGGAACAGCGCCTATTGGACAATACACCTGATAGGCTGTTACGATGCCTTGATTGACGGCATCTCTTTATTGAATAATCTAAAAATACGCAACGGTGACGGTATTGATGTGGATCACTCCAAAAAAGTACGTATAGCGAACTGCTTCATTGAATCGGGCGATGACTGCATTTGCCTGAAGAATCGTCGGGAATTTGAAGAATATGGCTCTTGCGAAGATATTGTAGTGACTAATTGTGTCATGACTTCACGCTCATGCGCTATTAAGATAGGCTCGGAAAATATGGACAAGATTGATAATGTATTATTCAATAATTGCATTATCAAAAACAGCAACCGGGGCATCGGCATACAAAACCGGGATGAAGGTACTGTGAGCAATGTCATTTTCTCCAATATATTAGTAGACTGTATGTTCTATTCTGATGTATGGTGGGGTAAAGCGGAACCTATCTATGTCACCTCATACCCTCGTGCCGTAGGCAATCATAAAGATGCAGGCTGGCGTTTCCCCAAAGGTGCAACGAAAGGACACTCGGGAGAAGTCAGCAACATTTTCTTCAATCAGATTAAATGCACTAGTGAAAACGGCATTTTCGTAGGGGGAGACACTCCGGAGAAGGTGCACCATATCTATTTTGATGAAATAGATGTCAAGTTGTTAAAACGTACCGGTTATGAAGGCGGTGTGTATGACAAACGTCCTTGTAACGGAGATGGTTTTGTATATGACAAGACTTATGCTTTCTATCTGGACACCGCTTCGGATATTCGGATTACCGGCTGTAACATTTATTGGGCCTTCCCTCAATTGACACAAGCCGGAGGAGATATCAAAGAGAAGAATACAATACGTGTAAAAATAAACAAGAAATAATTATGACCCACATTCCATTCAAAGTTTCTTTGTTAAGACTGGTCTTCCTGCTGCTGCCCGTGACGGTCGCGGCACAGGAAGCCAGACTTTCTGATTACGTAGATCCCAGAATCGGTTCGGAAGGACTGGGACGGGTATTTATCGGCCCCTCCTGCCCTTATGGTATGGTGAAACCATCGCCCGATTGCACTGTCCATCCCAATAGTGGTTGGCTGCCTATGCCCGAACAAGTTAACGGGTTCTCCCAAGTACACGTCAGCGGGACAGGAGGAGGTCCTAAATATGGCAACATACTTGTCATGCCTTTTGGCAAAGGTATGGATCAGCTCAATCATATAGACTATCGCAAAGATGAAACAATCCGCTTGGGCTATTATGCTACCGAATTCCAGAGAACAGGCATATATACTGAAATAACAACTGCTCCACGCGCCTCATTCTACCGATTCACCTATCCCGAAGATTCCTTAAAATCCCTGTTGGTTGACGCCGGCTTCTTCCTGGGTGAACAACCGACCCCCGATGCCCGCGAAGCACAACAATTTGTAGGTTCGGAAATTCAAATCATATCCGATCACGAAGTAATGGGATATACCCGTATTCGCGGAGGTTGGAATAACGGACGTGCCTACACCGTTTATTTTTATGCAGTAACCGACCATCCCTTTGTACAAACGGCCACATGGAAAGGAAGCCAGATCAGCAATGAACGATACCAGCCAGACTCCCAACAAAAAACCGGAGCTTTGTTGCGTTTCCCTTCTTCTGCAAATACCATTCAACTGAAAGTCGGAATTTCATTTATCAGTTCTCTCAAAGCCAGAGAGAATGTATGGAACGAAATACCTCATTGGTCATTTGAGGACACCCGGCAAGCCTTATTGGCACAATGGGAAAACTTATTGCAACGCATTGATATAGCCTCAAATACACCCGAAAAATATAAGCGTATGTTTTATACCGGTATCTATCATACCATGTTAATGCCTGTAGACCGTACCGGTGAAAATCCATTATGGAGTGATCCGGAACCTTATTATGATGATTTTTATGCTATCTGGGACACCTACCGCACCTCAACTCCACTTATCACACTGATTGACCCTCAAAGAGAAACAGACATTGTACGTTCACTGATCAATATCTATAAACGGGACGGCTACATGCCTGATGCACGAAGCGGAAATTGTAACGGACGGACACAAGGCGGCTCCAACGCCGAAATTGTTATAGCCGATGCATTTGTAAAAGGACTACCAAACATAGATTACCATCTGGCTTTGGAAGCTATGCTGAAAGATGCGACCATACCGCCCGGAGGTAACGAAGAAGCGGAGGGAAGAGGCGGACTGATTCCTTATCTGGAATTGGGATATATTCCATACGGTATTCCCCGAGCCGGAAACCGCACAATAGAATACTCCTATTGTGATTATACCATAGCCTTAGTAGCAAAAGGACTAGGCAAGACAGACTTGTACCAGCAATACTTGAAACAATCTTCCAACTGGAAGAACTTGTGGCGGGCCGATTATGAACATGCAGGAGTCAAAGGATTCATACTTCCCCGGGATAAAGAAGGAAACTGGTTAGACAAAATACCTTTCGGAAACTCCCATATCCAGAAACCCACCTTCACATATACTCCCGTTACCTTTGAAGGTCCTTGGTATACTCCTTGGTGGAACATGTTCTTTTATGAAGCCTCCTCCTGGGAATATTCACTCAGCATTCCGCATGACGTACCCGGACTCATTGAACAATGTGGCGGAAAAGAGAAGTTTGACGAACGGCTGGATATTTTCTTTGACAAGGGTTTCTTCAATGTGAATAATGAACCCTCCTTCCTCACTCCCTGCCTATACCACTGGGTAGGGCGTCCGGATAAAAGCGGCGACCGCATCCATGAAATTATCCAGAAGAACTATAATGACGGTTCTGCCGGTCTTCCCGGAAATGATGACTCCGGAGCCATGTCATCGTGGTTGGTATTCCACATGATGGGGTTGTACCCCAATGCCGGACAAGACTATTATTTAATCCATACCCCTCTACTGACAGAGAGTCGTTTCCATTTACAGGAAGGCAAAACATTCACGATCAAAGCCGAAGGGCTTTCCGAAAAGAACAAGTATATCCGGTCGATATTATTAAATGGAAAGAATTATCCATATTCCGCCATCCGCCATAATGATATCATCAAAGGAGGCGAGTTGGTTTTAAAAATGGGCCCCAGTCCCGGTAACTGGGGGAGCAAGCTATTTCCTGAACCTAAAGAGTAACATACGATGAAGAAAAAACTTTTTATATGCTTTCTGCTTATCGGCAACCTGATGGGAAATGTAATGGCACAAGATATCATTACCAACCCTCTGTTATTTGTATTCAAACTGCATGGACAAACCCGAAAGTACCAATTTACTTTCAATCAGTCCAACGACACCCTTTATCTGCATTGGGGAATTGAAAGAAACACCCGATGGCAATCAGGCAGCTACGCCATGCCCCAAGAAGCTTTAAAAACGGCGGTCAGACTAAGCTTCTTACAGCCGGAAGACGGACAGCATATCTGTCTCCCCATTCAAGAAACCTTTGCCCTACTTTCAGCAACCGCTTTTCAGGAATTGAAAAGCCAAAAGGCATTTCATTATAATCAGACAGAATACCAACTGGCTGATACCAAGTCACAAGCTATGGGCTATTCCTTACTGCATGTAAACGACTCAGTAGACGGATGCGAAATGTGGATTATGGATAATCCGGATTTCCCTCTGATATGGGAAATACAAAATAATCCGCTCGGCATCAATTGGAAAGTAGCTCCCATAGATCTCCCCGCACACAATCTGAAAGAAGAAATCATCCAAAGCCCGGAAAAAATGGGTAGCATCTATTATGCTTATCCCACACCAAACGGCATACAAACTCCGGTACCCGAAGGTTACAGTCCTTTCTACATCAGCCATTACGGACGCCATGGGTCCCGCTGGATGACTTCGGACGAACGTTATCTAGAAGTCATTCGTGTCTTTGATACGTTTCACAATAAATCAGGACTTACCGATTTAGGTGAAGATGTGAGGTTCAGACTCCAGAAAGTATGGGAAAATGCCCGTGGGCGCGGAGGAAACCTGACCCCATTAGGAGAACGACAACATAAAGCCATTGCCAAACGGCTTTATCAACAATATCCCCATATATTCCGGGACAGCGCCAACATATCAGCGCGTTCGAGCGTTTCCGTACGTTGTATCATGAGCATGTCCGCATTCACAGAACAACTGAAAGAACTAAACCCCTCCCTCCAGATCACCCGCGAAGCCAACCAAAGACACATGGACTACATTGCCTATACTTCACCCGAAGCCGAAAAGCTGGGTTCGGCAAGTGCGCCATGGAGAACAGCTTTCCATACATTCGAAGAAAATCATATTCATCCGGAACGTTTAATCGCTTCACTTTTCAAAAATCCCAAAGAAGTCAGGAATCCCCGCGAGCTCATGATGGGACTTTATTGGATTGCTTCCGACATGCAAGATGTAGAGTTGCCTCTATCCTTTTATGATTTGTTTGAAAAAGAAGAATTATTCGGTATCTGGCAGTCTGTGAATTATCGGATGTATATTTGCAATGCCAATGCTCCCGTCAATCAGGGAGCAGCCCCCGAGAGTGCAAAATCTTTATTGAAGAATATTATAGAAAGTGCCGACCGCGCCATCCGTGAAGGAACTCCTTGCGCCACCCTCCGTTTCGGACATGATACCAACCTGATCCGTCTGTTGGCACTCATGCAAGTAGAAGGATGCTCCAATCAAGAAACAGATCCCGACCGATATTACCTGGCCTGGCAAGATTTCCGTGTTTCACCTATGGGAGCCAACCTTCAATTAATCTTTTTCAAGAATAAACAAGGAGAAGTTATTGTAAAATTGCTACATAATGAAAATGAAGTCAAATTACCCATTGACAGCCCTATTGCTCCTTATTATAAATGGGAAACGGTGAAAGCATTCTACAATCATTTATAAACATACAAATTGAGAAACAGCAACTTTCCTTCAAAGTCCAATCTCCCTATTAACTAAGGCTTTTCTTGCCTACAATTAAGCCTTTTCTTACGGTTACCTACTACAGACTCCCTCAATGGACCGTAGAGTCCATTGCAGCAGACTGTATAGTCCACCCAAGCAGACCTTACAGTCCACTGGCGGAGTCTGTAGCAGATGACTGTAAAAAAAAGCTTAACTATATGGAAGAAACGGCTTACACAACCACTCTATTCCGGTTTTATCTTTTTCAGATAATCAGAAGGAGCCATACCGAATTCATCTTTAAAACACTGACGAAAATAGACCGTACTGTTAATTCCCACCTTGAATGCAACCTCTGAAATATTGTATTTCCCTTCTAATAACAGACGTTCCGCATATTGCATCTTTATTTTGCGGATATATTCATTGGTGGAAAGTCCGGTCAATGCCTTCATCTTCCGATATAGGGTAGAATTACTCATACACATGGCGTCCGACAAATAACCGATATCAATTTTCTCAGAAGAAAGACGATCTTCAATCAGCTTGTTAATCTTCTCAAGGAACTCATTATCCAATTTATTCATAGACTCAGTTACTGCCGCACGTTTGTCAATGAGTATGGAATTCGTATTAAAACGCTCTGCCAACAACTTGCGGGATTCAAGCAAATTATGGATACGGCTATGCAACAAAGTAGCACTGAAAGGCTTTGTCAGATAAGAGTCAGCACCTACTTGATACCCTTCTTCCTTATCTTGCAAAGAATCCTTTGCCGTCAGCAAAATAATGGGAATATGGCTGGTACGCAAGTCTTCTTTCAATTTCCGGCACATCACGATACCGTTCATCACCGGCATCATGATATCACTGACTATAATATCAGGAATGCAGCCCAACGCTTGTTCCAAACCTTGTTCACCATTGGCGGCAGTCCTCACTTCAAAATCGTCCGAGAAAGATTCTACAATATAATCACAGATGTCCCTATTATCTTCCACTATCAGCAGAATACGCTTACCACTATGCACAGGTTCTATATTTTCTTCTTTTTCGTCCTTTTCATCGGAAGTTTTCTCCGTCGAGTCAGCATGCAGCACATGAGGATACGTGTTATCCGTCAGCAGACTGACATAAAAAGTACTTCCCACATTCAAAGAACTTTCAACCCTGATCTCCCCCTCATGCAAAACTACCAGGTTCTTTACCAGAGCCAGACCAATACCTGTTCCTGAAGCCTGATGTTCGCTTCCCTCTTGATAATAACGGTCAAAAATATGAGGCAATGCATCGGGAGCAATACCGAAACCGGTGTCACTCACACTGATTTCCGTATGGTGTATATTATTCCGGACCACCTGATGTAATCCTAAAGTTATAGTTCCTTTCTCTGTATATTTTATAGCATTGGAGATCAAATTATCCAGTATAATCGTTACTACCTCCTTATCAAAAAACAAAGACATATCTTCCTGCTCAATCTCAAGACAGAAATCAATCTCAGGTTTCCGGTTCAATTCCTTATACTTCAGTCCGATCTCGTGTACAAGGGCTGCCAGATTGTCACGACTTACACATAATTTCTTGTTTTGGGTTTCCGTTTTTCTAAACTCCAGTATCTGATTAATCAGGTTCAACAACCGGATGGCGCTTTGATGGATAACCGATATTTTCTGTGAATCTTTCCCTGATAAAGAATTACTTTTCTGCATATCTTCCAACGGTCCCAGAATCAACGTCAAAGGAGTACGCAACTCATGTGTGATATTGGTATAGAAACGTAAACGCTCATTATTCAGCTCCTGTTCCTGCTCATGATTTTTCTTCTCCAACTCATAGAGAGACTCCATATCCAGTTTCTTTTTATAGGCATGAAGAATAAAATACAGGACAGAAACACCCGAAAGAATATAAAATAACTTGGCCCACCACGTAAGCCATACAGGCGGGTCAATACGGATATCCAGAGAAGCTATCTCATCCGCCCATTCCTGATTCCGTATTCTTGTCTTTACCTGAAAACAATAATTTCCCGGAGGTATATTACGGAAAGTCACATTATTAGGATCGGTTACTGTATACCATGAATTTTCCAACCCTTTCAACATATAAGCATATTCCACTTGATCGGCCAAGGCATAATTCTGTATATTGAAGGTGACGCTGAAGTTATTTTGCATATAGCTTAAACGTACTTCCGACTGGCCTTCAAGCGCCATCACCTTTTCATTACTGTCCGTATCACGCAACGGGCCGAATATACGCATCTCCGTAATAATTGCAGCAGGTGACTCTCGTTTTTCCAATACCTGATCTGGATTAAAACGGCATAAGCCATTGATTGAGCCAAAATAAAGTGTTCCATCCTTAGCTTCCGCCACACTTCCACTCATGAAATTGCCCATAGGCACATTATCCCAATGATCGTAATTATAGAAAACCTCCTTGTCTTTCAACAAGCAGCTGATACCTTTATTGGTGCTCACCCATATATTTCCATGATTATCTTCCGTAATGGCACGTATATGGACATTGGACAAACCCTCCTCACTGCGATATACTTTATAGTCCCAACTCTGAGAGGATGGAAAACAAACCAGACCTTCTCCCGTTCCTATCCACATTCTGTTCTGACTATCCATATAAACAGTATTGATAGTATTAGAGGGAAAAAGAGAAGTCACGTTAAAAAGTTTAACGCACTGAAAATGTTCATCAAAAACCCCTAATCCTCCTCCGAAAGTACCAATCCATAAACGATTAAGATTATCTTTCGAGATACATCTCACCAGATTATTCTCTACTGTATAATGATCTGCAATGCCTTTATCATGCAAGCGTACCTTATAGATGCCATTACTAGTTCCTATCCATACATATTCTGCATCTTCATACAGTGCACGCACATCTTCCCCTGTTTTATCTTTAGGAAAAATCTGGTGAAAACTTTTCTTTTTCACATCATAAAAATCCACTCCTCCCATAAACGATCCAAACCAAAGGTTTCCTTCCGAATCACAAAGTGCAGCCTGTATGGAATTATCAGTCAAATCACCGGTTTCTTCTTTATAAACCGCCACCCGCTTGCCTTTATCAAATACATTGATGCCTCCCCCATCGGTTCCGATCCATAACTTTCCATCCCTTGCTACGCATACACTACTTGCTGTCTTATTATTCAGGCTACTACCCGAATGCTGGATAGGAGAATAACTATAAACATTAAAATAGGAAGATTCATGGCTAAGAAAATTAATTCCACCTCCCCACATACCAGCCCATACATTTTTAAAGGAGTCCTGAAACAAACAACGTACAGTAGAATTAGAGAGACTGTATTCATCATCCCCTTCCTTTATATATTGAAAACGCACTTGGTCAGGAGAAAGAAACATACGTTGCGTTAAATCCAAAATGGCTATTCCTCCAAATTCCATGGCAATCCAAAGTTTATTCCCATCAAATTGTCTGATATCAAATACGGTATGAGGAACCCCGTCCTCACTATGATGAAAATGGATAAAATTTTCGGCTTCCGGATTGAACAGTGCCAGCCCCCGGTCTGTTCCCAGCCAAATATTACCGCTTAAGTCCTTATAAATGCAAGTTACCCCATTACCTGGCAAACTGACCGGATCTTCAGGGTCATGCATAAAGTTCTTTACTTTTTTATCTTTAAGAGACAACACACTGAATCCATGATGCACATGCCCCATATACAACTTTCCATCTCCTCCATCAACAACCGACCAAATATTATCGCTAGCCAATCCCGGAACTGTTTGAGTATTGTAATGAATGAATTTTCCAGCCTTTTTATCGAAATAATCTACTCCCCGCCAATATGTCGTAATCCAAAGATTACCATCTGTAGCTGCCACAATCTTAGTAACATCATCCGTTATCAGACTTTCGGGGTTCTCGCCATCATGCCTATAGCAAAGAAAAGTGTTATTTACATAGTCATACGCATTCAGACCGGCCCTTTGCGTGCCTATCCAAAGGATAGAATCCTGAGGATCATCCAACAAACAATTCAGTTCATTGCCTGTTATACCCTGCCTTGTCAAATCTTCATTCTTCAAATAAGTAATGAAACGGGTACCATCGAATTTGTTCAACCCTTCCTCCGTGGCAAACCACAGAAAGCCCTGTTTGTCTTGAGCAATGCTCACCACATAATTATTGGATAATCCCTTCTCTATACCAAGCTGCTTAACAGAATAAGGTTGTGCCAATGAAACAACCGACAGCAGCAAGAGCCAAAGTACGAATATCTTTCTCATAGCATCAGTGTACACATTGTTAAATAATATGGTTCAAAAATACAAATAAAGTCTGTATTTTAGATACATAAATCATGCATTGCAAGATTTACCTCCCTTTTCTGCAAGATTTATATCAGGATTTTAATTCTTCTTCACGTACATTTGCACCACTAACGAATTTAATTCGTCCTCTATTAGAGTAGATGTTTAATCTTCAAATACTAATAAAATATGAAAAAGAAACATTTGTATGGTGCCATGTTATGGGCTTTTCTTGTAACTGCAAACCTATGTACGGGATGTAGTGATGATAACGACTACCCCGATGTAGACGGGCAAAATCCAACAATGACATTAGCAACAGACCACATCGAGTCCGGAGCGGGACATCGATTTACTATTGAAGGGACATTAGAAGACAAAGACGGTATTGCTTCTATCAGCCTACAATGTGCCGACCTGCATTTGAACAAGACAATTGATTTAATCGAAATCTATGGTGTTCCGCAAGAGAGTTATGATTTAAGTTATTACTTTGACATAAACCGAAATGAAATCGGCGAACGTTTCACAGTCAAAGTTACTGTAACCGATGTAGGAGGACGCAGTATATCTCAAGATGTATTAATCACAATGGACGGAGATTTTGCAGCTCCGGTATTTTCTGCTGCCCCGGATGCCACTGTTACAGTATTAATGAAAAATGAAACGAAATTCAATCTTCGGTTCACGGCTACAGATGATCGTGCATTGGATTATGTCACAATTAATATTCCAGGTATAGACGGGTTTGACAACCGCCGTGTAGATGCTGATGGAAAAAGTTCATTGAACTTTGCCGAAATAATAGTATTCCCCAATGAACCGAAAAGTTATAATGTGACAATTACCGCTTTTGACAAGAAAGAAAACTCAACCACTACCACCAGTGTATTGAATATCTCAGAAATGCCGGATTTTCCCAAAATGTATCTGGCAGATGTGGCAACTGCCGAAGAACTGAATAGTGATATATTCGGGGTACCGATGGTAATTGAACATACAGGTGAATATCAGTATAAAGCAAATTATTACTGTCAAAAAGCCGGAACTAAAATATTCTTCTTACCACAAAAGAGTGACTTCACTCCTATTTGTTTCGGGCTTGATCCAGAGGATAACACCAAACTGACAGACGATCCCGAAACAGCAATGCCAATCGTACTTGACCAAGCCAATGTTTACTATGAAATTAATATTGATGTGAAGAACAGTACATACAATCTGAAAACTTACTCAATTGCCGATGCTGTAGACCCCATACCTCACACATACGGTTCTATCAGCCTTGACACATGGGGTGACGGTGGTTCGTGGTTACAGGAATTCTATTTCGGATATATGACCAGTAGCCCAACTGAAGTCCTGCGTTTCACTCAAGATAAGACCAATCCTCACCTGTTCTATTTGGATACCCCCCTATTCCTGGAGGCAGGTACTAAAATGAATTTCGTTATTCATAACTGGCACTCCGACGGATGGTGGAATTATTGCACGTGGCGTGTAGACAACTCAGACGAACCGGAGATCTTCGGATATTATGGTAAAGAAGCCAAATATACCAATCCGGCATGGACCAAACCCGATCATGTAGGTGACAATTGGGCAAAACCAACAGTGAACGTCACAGGGAATTATAAACTTATATTCGACGCTCATTTGGAAAGAGCTAAACTCATTCCGGCCAATTAACAAGTAACATTAGATTTAAGATATGAAAAAGCAAATATTATTATTGTGTCTTGCGCTGACAAGTCTATGTAGCTATGCGCAGACCATCACTGTAAAAGGTGTAGTAACCTCGGCTTCAGATAAAGAACCGATGATTGGTGCAACAGTGCAAGTAAAAGGTACAGGTACAGGTACTATTACAAGTATTGATGGTGATTATTCACTAAACGATGTTGCCAAGGATGCCGTACTTGTGTTCTCCAGCATAGGATATGAGACTCAAGAAATAAAGGTAAACGGACAAACCGTTATCAATGTAGTGCTGAAAGATGCCAGTGAATTACTGGACGAAGTAGTGGTTATTGGTTATGGAGCCGTGAAAAAAAGTGACCTGACCAGTTCTATATCTACCGTAAAAGGAAAAGAAATTACCGAAACTGTAACCGGTAATGCAATGGACGCCTTGCAAGGTAAAATCAACGGTGTTCAAGTAACCAGTGGTGGTGGTCCGGGCGCACAACCAAAAGTTCTAATCCGTGGTGTAACAACAGTAAACGGAACCGATCCTTTGTATGTAGTAGATGGCATGCCGGTAGGTACAAACATCAACTTCCTAAACAGTAATGACATTGAATCTATGGAAGTTTTAAAAGACGCTTCGGCTGCTGCCATTTACGGAACACGTGCTTCTAACGGTGTCATTCTAATCACAACCAAAAAAGGAATGGCAGGAAAAACAAATATCAGTTTTAATGCATCTGCAGGTTTCCAAACATTGTCAAAACCCAAAATGGCTAATGCCGCCGAATATAAAGAAGTATTCAATACCCGATACACAAATGACGGAGGAACTTCTATTTGGAATGATACAGGCGCTACTACCAATCCCGGAGGAACAGACTGGTGGGACGAAGTAATCAACAAAACTGCTTTAGTGCAAAATTACTCACTCAATATCTCCGGTGGTTCAGACAAACTGGTTTATAACCTGAGTATGGGTTACTACCGTAACAATTCACAATATGACTATGGTTATTGGGACAAAATCAACGCACGCCTTAATACAGAATATACATTTAATAAATATGTAAAAATGGGTTTCGACATTGCCCCACGTGTAGAATCATGGGATGATACCCCCGATCTTTTTTCAGCTGCCATGTCTATGGACCCCACAACTCCTATATTCAAGCCGGAAGATCAATGGGTGGATAACGAATTCAATAACTATCAGCGTTCTTACAACAACCAGGAGTGGAACCCTGCCGGTTCATTGGCTCGCCAAAATTCCCACTCCCGTGAAATGGGTACAATTGTAAATACTTATTTACAGATAAACCCTATTCAAAAACTGACCCTGCGCACGCAGTTCGGCGCTAATGCACACTTCCGCCGTACAGACAAATTCACTCCTGAATTCTATATTGATGCTTTGGAACAATCTACATTAAGTAATGTTTCCCGTGAAATGCAGGAATGGCTTGATTGGAACTGGACTAATACTGCTACTTACATCACGACTTTTGCAGAAAAGCATAATATTAATGTAATGGGTGGCTTTACAGCTGAACGCTTTGCTGAATTCCAATCAAAAGCCTCACGTGACGATGTTCCTAATAATATGGATCAAATGCAGGAAGTAAATGCCGGTACACAAAACCAAAAGTCAGAAGGTAAAACTGCTTACAGCACATTAGTATCTTATTTAGGACGCGTGATGTATAACTATGACAATCGTTACTATCTAACAGCTTCTATTCGTGCAGATGGTTCTTCTCGTTTCCCCAAAGGAAACAAATATGCCATCTTCCCTTCTGTTTCTGCTTCATGGCGTATCATCAGTGAAAGTTTCATGCAAGACCAGAAGATTTTCAGTAACTTGAAATTACGCGGAGGTTGGGGACGTGTAGGTAATCAAAACATAGATAATGATGCTACGCTGACTTTGTTAGGACAATCTGATTATGTATTTGGTACAACTCCAGGACGTGTTTCAGGTACTATGGTATCAGGCGTGGGCAATAATTTGCTAAAATGGGAAACAGTAGAAGACTGGAACGTAGGTGTGGATATGTCCTTCCTTGACTCCCGTCTAGACATGACCTTCGAGTATTTCCAAAAGAAATCTTCTGATATGCTCTATCAGAAACAAAATATCTTCGCCATCGGATACCCCGACTGGAACAGTACAGTATGGATGAATATAGGTAGTATGAAAGCTAGCGGTTGGGAATTAAGTCTGAACTGGCACGACAAAGTAGCAGACTTCCGATATAATGTGGGGGTGAACCTTTCCGCAGTGAAAAATAAAGCTGTTAAATTCTCCGGTGACGGTCCTATCCAAACTGGAGGTTTCAACAGCGACCAAATTATCCGTAATGAAGACGGTGGCTTGATTTCACGCTTCTACGGCTACGTAGCCGATGGTATTTTCCAAAATTGGGATGAAGTTTATGCTCACACCAACGAAAATGGCAAGCTGGTACAATCCAATGCCCAACCCGGTGACATCCGCTTTAAGGATTTGAATCATGACGGAGTTCTAGATGAAAATGATAAAACATGGATCGGTAACCCATATCCCGATTTGATGGTAGGTTTGAACTTGGGTTTCAGCTATAAAAACATCGATTTCACAGCCAACTTCTATGGTACATTCGGTAATGATATTTTCAATAAGACCAAAGGTTTATACTCCGGCGTAAGTGGGCAAAACGTTTGGGCAGGTACATTGCAGAAAGCATGGCATGGCGAAGGAACCAGCAACGATATTCCTCGCCTGTCCTACAATGATTTGAATCAGAATTACACACGCGTTTCAAGTTTCTTTGTAGAAGACGGCTCTTATATGCGTTGCAAACTATTACAAGTGGGTTACACACTCCCCAAGAAGTGGTTGAACGGAACCGAATTGCGTCTCTCATTGTCGGCTCAAAATCCTTTCACTATCACTAGCTACTCAGGTATGGATCCTGAACGTCCACAGATTGGTAAAGATGGCAGTGTAATTGAAACCGGTATTGACGGCATCGCTTATCCTAACCCACGTACTTTCTTATTTGGAATTGATTTAAGATTTTAACCCTCAAGGTATAAACCATGAAAAAGATATTAACAATATTAACAATGATTGCCTCGCTGACATTCACTTCTTGTGAGGATTTCCTAACAGAGGAAGTGCGCGGGCAACAAAATTTGGATACTTATTTCCAAAGTGCAGAAGAAGCCGAAGCATTTATTAGTGGTTGTTACCAGGCCATTACTTTTGGCGGATGGTGGAATATCAACACAGTATGGTTGCTTTCCGAGATGTGTAGTGATGACGGTTGGATGGGCAATACCAGCCAAAGTCAAAGTGACTATATTTCTTTGGCCCACTATCAAGGTACCGGACAAAGCAATGGTGCCATCTCCAACTTTTGGCAGTATCGATACAAAGGCATTCTACGTTGCAATATCGCAGTAGAACGCATTTCACAAGCTGATTTCTCAGATGAAGAAATGAAGAACCGGCTTGTAGCCGAAGCACGTTTCCTCCGTGGATACTTCTATTTTGAACTTGTGAAGAATTTTGGTGGTGTACCTCTCATTACAGGCTTCCTGTTGCCCGAAGAAATACAAGGTATTACCCGCGCTTCGGCCGAAGATGTATATAAGTTCATTGAAGATGATTTAAAAGCCGCTGCTGGTGTGTTGCCACAACGTAGTCAATATGCTGCTACAGATATGGGACGCGCTACCCGTGGAGCTGCATTAGGCCTATTGGGAAAGGTTTACCTCTACCAAAGCAAATGGCAAGAGGCACATGATGTATTGAAAACAGTCATCGACGAAGGTGAATATAAATTACTCGACAACTTCGGTGATGTATGGGATGTTGACCATAACAATAGCGAAGAAAGTCTGTTTGAAGTACAATATATGTATGATGGAACTTATGCATTGGGTGGTTCTTTGACTGTTATTACCGGTGCCCGTAGTGGCCCCGGCGACGGATGGTCTTGGGGACAGCCAACCGCCAACCTTGAACAAGCCTACATCGATGCAGGAGATACAGAACGTTTACGTTGGACCATCATTAAAACGGGTTGTACAGAAATTGCCGGAGAGAATAACTTCGACAAGTTCGTTGAAAACAACACAAAAATCGCCAATTATAAAGATTATATCGAAAAGTACGGTTGGGATCCCGAATGTTATATTATAGATCCGTCACAACATAAATCAGCACGTATTGTCCGGAAGTATTTTGTACCTATTGAAAAACGTCCGGAAGTATACAATATCGACAAAATTCCATTAGATCATCGTATCTTACGCTATGCAGATGTATTGTTGATGTATGCTGAAGCCTGCAACGAATTGGGCGAAGATGGTACAGCACGTACCTACCTTAATGAGGTACGGAATCGTGTAAAATTACCTGCTGTCACATCCAGTGGGAACGAGCTTCGCAAAGCTATCCGGCTAGAACGTCGTTTGGAACTGGCATGGGAACAAAACAGAATCTATGATATCCGCCGTTGGACAGATGACAATGGCAAGAAAATGATTTGTAACCTGATGGGAGCAAACGGTACATTTGTAAAATACAATACAGATCCCACTACCCGCGACATTTACGAATGGGAAAATCAAGGTGAGGCAAGTGATAAAGGAATCAGCTTCAACGAAAACCGGGATATGGTATTCCCGATACCTTTATATGAGATTACAATGTCTAATGGTTCTATCACCCAAAATCCGGGCTGGAATTAATCATTTTCCAAAAAGAACAAATTGTTACAGGAATTAAACATTCAATAGGTCTTTATATTCTGTCGCGGATAGTTTGCTAGGATTATCCGCGACTATTTTTTAATCCATCTAAAATAATGAAACTAAAATATATTTTTACTCTTCCACTGTTCTTTTCTACTGTAGCCTGCAGTGACGATTCTCCCCAAACGCCGGATACATCGGGGCAACCGGACAACAGCATAAACGTAGAAAAAACAGTAACCATAGACGCCGGACAATCTTTTCAGACTCTGACAGGATTTGGCGCATCAGATTGTTGGGCACCTGCCTTCGTAGGAAAAAGCTGGATAACGAATCGTGACAAAATCAGTGAACTGCTATTCTCTTCTGAAATACAATCAGGACAACCTAAAGGTATAGGACTCTCCATGTGGCGTATGAATCTAGGTGGTGGCAGTGCAGAACAAGGTGAAGCAAGTGGAATAGAAGACAAATCACGCAGAGCAGAATCTTATCTGACTGATGACTTAACATTAGACTGGACACGCTGTAAAGGGCAGCGCTACTTCTTGCAGCATGCCAAAGAGTTTGGTTGTCAGAGTATAGTACTTTTCAGCAATACCCCTCCTGTACAATATACCTCCAACGGAAAAGGATTCTCCAATAGCGGAGGAATTTCTAATTTGAAGGATGAACGTTATACGGACTTTGCCAGATACATGTCAGATGTAGCAAAATACTATGTAAACGAAGGATATCCAGTGACACATATCTCACCAGTTAACGAACCCCAATATAAATGGGACAGCGGCCAGGAAGGCAGCGGATGGACTAATGATGAAGTAGCCAGACTTATACGTGAATTGGATACCGCCATCACTTCTGCCGGTCTTTCTATTGATATTCTTCCAGGGGAATCTGGAGATTATGAATATCTCTACAAATTTAAGAATGATGCCGCCCACAGTAACGTACTTTCAGCATTTTTCACACCTGGAACTTCCACCTATATAGGCAACCTGACTCATGTAAAGAAACTTATCTGCGGCCACAGCTACTGGACAGATGGCACATGGGATGGTATGCGTAATGTCCGGAAACAACTGGCCCAAGCAGCCCAACAATATGATGTAGAAATATGGCAAAGTGAGTGGAGTATGTTAGGCGACGGATACAGCTCTTCCGAGTTTATAGGCTATGACCAAGCAACCGAAATGGACATTGCACTTTATATGTCAAAAGTAATACACAATGACCTAACTATAGCAGGAGTTTCCTCCTGGAGCTACTGGACCTCAATGGATATCCCCCGCTGGGGACACAAAAACCGCTTCTTACTGATTTCACTGGAACCCTCCGATGGAGTTTATGGGGATATAGAGAAAGAAGGCACTTATAAAGCTACTCCCACACTTTGGGTATTAGGTAACTACAGCCTATTCATCCGACCGGGTTATCGCCGTATCATGCTTAACATGAATGAATCATCCAGTTTCTTCGGGTCAGCATGGATTTCACCGAAAAAAGATAAAATTGTTGCTGTTTATACCAATCTATCAGAAAAAGGAGTCCGGCTAAACGAAATTCATAAAGAATGGGTAAGTGAAATAAGCTCCATCACTACTTATATAACAACAAATAACAAAAATTTGCAAGAGGTACACGTCACGGCAGACCAACAAGTAATTGTGCCTTCGGAAAGTGTTACAACTGTCATTTATAATCTGAAATAATCCCTCAACTTTATGAAATACAAAGCATTATTATTCTCTTTATTTGCAACAGCAAACCTGTTTGCTCAGCATCCTGCCATTCACTTTGAAATAGAAACAGACCAACCCTGTCAAACCATGGACTATTTCGGAGCATCAGACTGTTGGAGCATGCAATTTATCGGCTTATGGCCACAAGAAAAACAAAACCAAGTAGCCGACTGGCTGTTCAGTACGGAAAACCATGAAAACGGACAACCTAAAGGAATCGGTCTGTCTTTATGGCGTTTTAATGTAGGAGCCGGAAGTGCGGAACAAGGAGAAGCCAGCCAAATAGCCTCTCCCTGGATGCGTGCCGAATGTTTCCTTCAGGCAGATGGTAACTATAATTGGAATAAACAACAAGGGCAGCGCAACTTCCTACGTCTGGCAAAAGAACGGGGTGTAAACAATTTTTTGGCATTTCTTAATTCACCTCCCGTATATTTCACACAAAACGGTCTTGCCACCAACACAGGCCGTGGAGGAACCTTAAACTTAAAGGAAGAGCATTATAAAAATTTTGCCCGTTTTCTTGCCAAAGTCATAAAAGGGGTAGAGAAACACGATGGAATCAAGTTCAATTACCTCTGTCCATTCAATGAGCCCGATGGGCATTGGAACTGGATTGGCCCCAAACAAGAAGGTACACCGGCTACCAACCGCGAAATAGCCCGTGCCATACGCCTCATCAGTAAAGAGTTCGTAAATAACCAAATTGACACACAGATTCTAGTCAATGAGTCCTCTGACTATCGTTGTATGTTCGATACTCACATGACTAATTGGGAACGGGGGTATCAAATCCAGTCTTTCTTTAATCCGGACAGTATAGCCACCTATCTGGGTGATACTCCCAATGTTCCCCGGCTGATGGTAGGGCATAGTTATTGGACTAATACTCCTCTGAATAATTTACACGATATCCGTTGTCAATTAAAAGATACTTTAGACAAGTATAAGGTGGATTTCTGGCAGACAGAAACCTGTATCATGGGCAATGACGAAGAAATCGGCGGAGGCGGAGGATATGACTTCACCATGAAGACAGCATTATATGTAGCACGGATCATTCATCATGACATTGTATATGCAGGTGCTCGCAGTTGGCAATGGTGGCGATCTATCGGTGGAGATTATAAAGACGGATTAATCCGTGAGTATAGTGATCCGACTTTTCTGAATGGTGAGGTGAAAGACTCCAAATTAATGTGGGCTTTGGGAAACTACAGTAGATTTATACGCCCGGGAGCTGTTCGGAAAGCAATTATAGCCAAAGACAACCAAGGGAAAATCATTCCTGAAGGCGATACGGATGTAACCGGACTAATGTGTTCAGCATACCAAAATACAGACGGAAAGGAGGTTTTCGTTATGATTAATTATGCAGCGGAAGATAAAGAGTTTACTTTCTATCAGCGTAACGGAATTATAAAAAACTGGACAATCTATCGTACTTCGGATAAAGATGGAGAGAATCTTCTACCGGTAGGAAGCATCAAAAACCATGAAAAAGTTGTGATCCCGGCACGTTCCATTATTACGTTGGTCACTCAATAATACTCCAATATATAAAGAAATAAGGTTGGCTCTTTGTGAAGAGTTCAGCCTTATTCTCTTCTTAAAATACATTTCGGTTCTCAATCCTTCATTTTTATACTGCTTTCCCTCACCTGCAAACAAGTAGGAATAATGATTTGCCTGATTTTTTTATCTCCCTTAATCTTATCAATCAACATCTGACATGCGGCTTCCCCCATCTTATAAGTCTGATGCGAAACGGCCGAAAGGCGAGGCACTACATAATTGGCATGTTGCTCATCTGTATACCCAATAAGCGCTATATCCTGAGGAATACGAAGATTATGATTTCTAATCACTTCCATAGCGGCAAATGCCAATGTATCATTCATGGCAAGAATTGCATCGGGAGGCTCCGGAAGCGATAATAAAATTTCTGTAGCTATTTTCCCTTCTTCAAAATCAATTTTCCGACACACAACCAAATCTTTCTCAATAGGTATCTTATTTTCCCTTAACGCTTCAAGGTAACCATGTTTTCTCTTTCTTACTATATCCAGATGGTTTGCACCACCGATAAAAGCAATCCGTTTGCTTCCATGATCCAACAAGTGCTGTGTCGCCATCTGAGCGGAATATACTCCATCAGCCACTACCGTAGAAAAACGGTCAGGCATGCAAACACGATCAAATAGAACAAGCGGCATATTCATATTATCCAAACTCAACCAATGGGCATAATCTGTTGTTTCTTGAGATAAACAACCTATAATACCTTCCACATGCATATTGACCAAATTCTCAATATTTCTTTTCTCATGGTCGTATGACTCATGGGAAGTCGTGATAATAACAAAATAGCCGTTTGCTATAGCGGTATCTTCTATACCACTTAAAATAGACGCAAAGAAATGAGTAACAATATCAGGTACAATTACTCCAATGGTACGAGGAGTATTTTTCCGGAGACTCATAGCAAAAGGATTGGGGTGATAATTCATCTCTTTTGCCAATTTTTGAGCTTTAATACAAAGTTCCCGACTGATTTCGGGACTATTTTTCAAGGCACGGGATACTGTAGGTATGGATACACCTAATATCTGTGCCAAATCTTTCAATGAAGTACGTCTCGATTCTGCCATATCAATGCTGTAAACGGTGATTCACCTACAAAGAAAGCATATTCTCACCAATATACATACAAAGAGTGCATTTTTTAGTGATAAGATTAGTGGTAAATATTGCGATATGTACCCACTATTCACCACCAACCACTTATCACTAATAAATCGTTCCGCGCATCCGGTCTTCGAATGCAACTAAAGCAGCCTTGGCGCCTTCCCCCATTGCTATAACTATCTGTTTATAAGAAACATCCGTTACATCTCCGGCAGCATAGATACCTTTTACAGAGGTCCGTCCATTTTTATCAGTCAGAATTTCACCCATGCGGTTCGTTTCCAGCAATTCTTTAAACAAAGCGCTATTGGCAGTCAAACCAATTTGGACAAAAATACCATCCAAGGCAAATATCTCTTCTTTTTTGGATGAACGGTCTTTCTTTATAAGCCCCACCACTTTATCACCGTTTCCTAACACCTCTACCGTTTGAGTATTAGTAATAATATCCACATTGGGCAGGCTTTTAGCTTTCTCCTGCAAAACAGTATCCGCTTTCAAAGTATCCATGAACTCGAATACAGTCACTTTGGAACAGATTCCCGCCAAATCAATAGCAGCTTCAACCCCAGAGTTTCCACCACCTATGACTGCTACTTCCTTATCTTTATAAAATGGTCCGTCACAATGAGGACAGAAAGCAACTCCATGACCGATGTATTTTTCTTCACCGGGAACATTCAATTTTCTCCAATTCGCCCCGGTAGCAATGATCAATACGGGAGCCTTGTACGTTTCTCCACCTTTCACAGACAACACTTTCATGCCCTCTGTCACTTCCACTTTCTCTATCCGGCGATTTTCTAAAATATCAATATGATATTCCGCCAAATGTTTTTTCAGATCCTGAGCCAACTGTTTACCGGTAGTCTGAGGCACAGATATCAAGTTCTCAATCCCCATTGTCTCATTGACTTGTCCACCAATACGCTCGGCTATTATTGCTACTTTCAACCCTTTACGAGCTGAGTAGATAGCAGCTGTCGCACCAGCAGGACCAGCACCGGCTACTAGTACATCATATTCTTTTGTCTCAACAGCTTCCAATTCCACCGAACCGTAACGGGCTTCCAGCTTCTCCAACAGATCCCCCATACTGCTACGCCCCACATGAATCTGTTCACCATCAGCAAATACAGTAGGAACAGCCTGTACTTTCATCCGTTCCACTTCTTCTTCATTTATAGATCCATCTACTGCCTCATGGCGTATCTGACCATTCAGAAGTACCATCATATTCAAAGCTTGAACCACATCGGGACAATTGGTACAGGTCAGAGACAAATAGGTGGTCAAACTAATCGGTCCCCGTAACGCCTTGATACGTCTGGTAATAAACTCGTCCGGAAAATTCTTTCCTTTGCCGTCAGCATTCAGAACAGCCATTAACAAAGAAGTAAATTCATGGCCACCAGGTACGGCACGGAATATGATTCCCGTATCCTCTCCCTCTTTTAAAAGGATAAACTTCAGCCCTTCACTATCCTGCAACCGACAGGAAAGTTTATCCGAACAGGAAGCCACTTCTTCCAACAAGTCCACCAACTCGGCACGACTTTCGTGCTGAGGGTGGACGAAGATGTCAAAAGTATAGTGCGCTTCCAATTGGGCAAAAAGACCTTTTAACTGATCTTTTATCGCACTATCTAACATGAGTTCTATACTTTAAATTTTACCTACCAAATCAATACTCGGTTTCAAGGTCTCAGCACCTTTCTTCCATTTAGCAGGACAAACCTCACCATCATGAGTGGCTACAAACTGGGCAGCTTCTACCTTACGAAGAAGTTCATCAGCATTACGCCCGATACTGTTGTCCTGAATTTCAGCTAATTTGATCTTGCCTTCGGGATTCACTACAAAAGTACCACGATAAGCCATACCGTCTTCTTCAATCATCACACCAAATGCACGCGACAAAGCACCTGTAGGATCTGCCAACATCGGATAAGTGATTTTGCGGATGCTTTCAGACGCATCATGCCATGCTTTATGAACGAAATGTGAATCGGTGCTTACAGAATATACTTCCACTCCCATTGCTTTGAACTGATTATACTTTTCAGCAATATCTACAAGTTCGGTAGGGCATACAAACGTAAAGTCAGCAGGATAGAAGAAGAAAATAGCCCATTTACCTTCAATATCTTTATTAGTTACGGTTTTAAACTCTCCATTATGGAATGCCTGAACTTTAAATTCAGGAACTTGTGAATTAATAATTGGTTCCATACTCTTTTTATTTTTAAATTAAAACTGATTTTTAAATTGTAATTATTACATTTGCAAAGGTAACCGACTTCAGCACCTTCCACAATACCTAATTATTAGGATTGTATAGAACAAGATTCACCATAAATAGGTATTGGATAAACGATTTTTTTAATCGAATTTTGCATGGAGTTAAAAGGATGCTAAATATTTTAACAACAATAGTTTATATTAGAATAATTATTTAAAAGTACATGTAGTATGAAAATAGAAAAAATTATAGCCCGCGAGATATTAGACTCACGTGGTAATCCCACAGTAGAAGTCGATGTTACATTAGAATCAGGAATCACAGGTCGTGCATCGGTTCCGTCAGGAGCATCAACCGGAGAACACGAAGCATTAGAACTACGCGATGGTGACAAAACTCGCTATAATGGAAAAGGAACCTTAAAAGCTGTAGCCAATGTAAACACAATCATTGCCCCGGCGCTAATTGGTTGCTCAGCACTGGAACAACGTGCCATTGATAAAAAGATGTTAGCATTAGATGGTACTCCCACTAAATCCAAACTCGGAGCCAATGCCATTTTAGGCGTATCGCTAGCAGTAGCAAAAGCAGCCGCAAATTATCTGGATATACCTTTATATAGATACATAGGTGGGACGAATACATACGTAATGCCGGTTCCAATGATGAATATCATCAATGGCGGTTCACATAGTGATGCTCCCATTGCTTTTCAAGAATTTATGATTCGTCCTGTAGGTGCTCCATCTTTCCACGAAGGTTTACGCATGGGAGCCGAAGTATTCCATGCGCTGAAAAAAGTATTGCATGACCGCGGTCTGAGCACTGCCGTAGGCGATGAAGGTGGCTTTGCTCCTGCCTTGAACGGAACCGAGGATGCCATTGAGTATATTCTGGCAGCCATCAAGAATGCAGGTTATGAACCGGGTAAAGATGTCATGATTGGTATGGACTGTGCTTCTTCTGAATTCTATAAGAATGGCGTTTATGACTATACGATTTTTGAAGGAGAAACAGGCAAAAAACGTACGACTGACGAGCAAATTAATTATCTGGAAGAATTGATTAATAAGTATCCTATCGATTCTATTGAGGACGGTATGAGTGAAAATGACTGGGAAGGGTGGAAGAAGCTGACCGAACGTATAGGCAACCGTTGCCAACTGGTAGGTGATGACTTGTTCGTAACCAATGTAGAATTCCTTTCAAAAGGTATTGCACAAGGATGCGCCAACTCTATCCTGATCAAAGTCAATCAAATAGGTTCTTTAAGTGAAACACTGGATGCTATTGAAATGGCTCATCGTCATGGATATACCACTGTTACTTCCCACCGCTCAGGAGAAACGGAAGACGCAACCATTGCAGACATTGCCGTAGCTACCAATAGTGGACAAATCAAAACAGGCTCATTGAGCCGGAGCGACCGCATGGCAAAATACAACCAGTTACTCCGTATTGAAGAGGAACTGGGTAATTTGGCCGTATATGGTTACAAACGAATCAAATAATTGGATCTTTTGTACATTTATGTAATCGGATAGCGTCTTTGAGAAAAGGCGCTATTTTTTTTGGATATTGCTTTCCGATGACATTCTTAAAAAAAATATAAAAGCCTCCTGTCTTCTGTCTGTCCTTTAAAGGTTTTATGTACTTTTGTACCGCTTTAAACAAAAAACAATCAATAAAAATGGACGATTCAATACCACGAACGTGCAATAGTATTAACTGATCCGACAGGGCAATCACTACTCTGAATGCCTCTGAACGGATATAAATGAACGAAAGGAGGCAATAAGATGAGAAAATATCTTTATTGTGAAAATGGCTTTGTAGAAAAGCCACAATGGATGCCAAACTGCTGGGTGAATGTAGAATGCCCCGACCAAAGTGATTTTGAGTTTCTGACTAAAGAATTAAAAGTCCCCGAAGCTTTTTTAGAGGACATCGCCGATATGGATGAACGTCCACGAACGGATACGGAAGACAACTGGCTACTGACCATTATCCGAATCCCCCTGCAACAACAGGGAAGCATCCCTTATATCACTATCCCTATCGGTATCATTACAAATAATGAAATCATTGTTACCGTGTGTTATCACTCCACTGAAATGATTCCTGATTTCATTGACCACACCCGACGTAAAGGAATCATTGTGCCTAATAAATTTGAACTGATTTTACGGTTAATTTACTCATCTGCCGTATGGTTCTTGAAATATCTGAAACAAATAAACAATGATGTAGCTGCCGCAGAAAAAGAATTGGAAAGGAGCATACGTAATGAGGACCTGCTAAGATTGATGAAACTACAAAAAACATTGGTTTATTTCAATACGTCCATTCGTGGAAATGAGGTGATGGTAGGTAAATTGCAAAGTATCTTCCAGGAAAAAGATTATCAAAACCGCGATTTGGTAGAAGATGTAGTCATTGAATTAAAACAAGCATATAACACGGTAAATATCTACAGTGATATCTTAACCGGAACCATGGACGCATTTGCTTCCATCATATCCAATAATGTGAACACCATCATGAAACGCATGACCAGTATTTCCATCATTCTGATGGTACCCACATTAATAGCTAGTTTCTATGGAATGAACGTAGATGTACATGTAGATGCATTACCACATGCTTTTAGTTTTATTATTTTGGCGTCCATCACATTGTCTGCGTTGGCCTTTGTTATTTTCAGGAAGATAAAGTGGTTCTAAAAAATCCTGTAACAATATCATATGACCTGTCATTCACGACAACAGGTCATATGATAAAACTGATAAAACTCTTTTCGCCCCCTAATCTTATGACAAAGAGATTCAATTTACTCTTGATTTCTTTCTCCAAATACGTTTTATCCATAAATAGTATCCTGTTAATGGCAAGGTGGCTCCTATCAAAGCTGCTATAAACGTCAGTAAACGAGTAAGCATACCGCCCCAACTACCAACATGTACAGAATAGATCCATCCGCGAATCTTTCCAGCCTTCTCAGCATCTTTATATAAAACTACCTCATCAATCTCACCACTATGAGGATTGAATTTATAACGGTCGGAAGCACGTTGATTACCAAAGGTATTGAAAGAAACATTTGCTACCCCATCTGATAAGGTTATCTGTTTGTAACCGGGATTATTTAGGGCTAATTGTTCATAAACTTGTTGCCAACAAACATAGGACGAAGAATGAGAAACATTCTTTCCAGGTTGATCACTACCTCTACCACCACGCAGAGTCACCCCACTATGTGTACCTCCCTGTTGTACTTCCACGCCAAACACTTTATAGAAACCTGTCCGATACCATCCAAAAGACCATGTTAACCCGGTAAGGGCCATAGCCAATAAAAAAAACAGCGCATACATTCCACCTGCAACATGCAGGTCATACCAAAATCTTCTAAAGCCCCTGCCGACAGATATTCTTAAACTATTTTTCAAGGCTTTTCGTGTACGAGGCCACCAGATAACGATACCCGATATCAAAACCACGACAAACAACAGGGTGCTGACACCTACAATCATTTTTCCCCAAAAGACTCCGCCATCCGCTTTCATACTGTCCAACAGCCAGCGATGCAGCCTGAACATAGTCACAAAAAATGCAGGACGTTCATATTTACCTTTAATCTCACCAGTATATTGATCCACATACATAGAAGCACGACGAGGCTTGGACAGATTCACCTGCCAAGCGCGTTCCGGGTCAGAAAAAACACTGATTCCTATCACAAACACACTGTCGGGTAACGTGAGTTCTACCTCTTCTAATAATCGATCAGCAGGAAGTGGAACTGTCTCTACCTTTTTTACATAATAGAGTTCATGCCTAGCCAGTTCCATCACTTCATTTTCAAAAACCAGCATAGCTCCCGAGAAGCAAATCAAGGTAATGATTAACCCGAAAGGAACAGAAAGCCAAAGATGTATTTGGCGAAATATTTTCTTCATAAAATCTTCAATACAATTCATAAAAAGAGTCTGCATAAGCACATACTGCCCGCAGACTCCCACTATATTATTACAATACTCAGTTCTGAGGTTGCAGTTTACCGACGCCACTGATTTGTGTCGCTTCTATAGAAACACCCTTTGTCGCTACCGCACCAACCGGATCTATTTTATAAATAGACGGATATCCTTCTGTTGTAGTTACAGCCATATAGGCATATCCATTCTCCACATACGGAGTATTACCAAAGCCAGAGATCAAATCGGCAGAAGGCAAGCCGGTTACATAAGTAAGTTTTCCGGTTTCTCCTTTATATATCGCTAACTGATTAGCTGTGAAACCAGTTTCAGTCAAGGGACGATCATACATCAACAACAAGAAATAATCTCCCGTAATATGCCAACAACGAATGAAAGATTTACCTCCGGTCTGCGCTTCGATACTATAATAATAATCAGGATCAAACTCTTCTGTTCCAGCCTTTATACGTACTACTCCAGCATCCAAGGTAGTCTGTTGCCGTTTATCAGCCATTGTTTTGGCATAACTAGGAGAAAATACATAAATATCACCATTATCTGCCGCCCAAATAGTTTGGTAATATTGAGACTTCATTCGCCCACAAGCATAGCTGATTTTATCAGTCTCAATAATCTTTTTAGTAGTCAGCGTTTCATTATCAAAAATAGCGACCCAGCATTTGTTGGGATATTGCGTCCATTGCAATTCGCCTTTTTTATAACTGCTGCTGTTGGAACCACCGTCTTCTGTCTTTACCAAATTATCATTGCCAGGAAGTATCCATTTTCCCCCGTCAGTGGCCGATCCATATTGACTTAACCCCATTGGAATAGCAGCGCTATACAGCTTATTATTTTGTTCCAATATGCCGGCCAATGTTACATATTCTCCATTTCCCAAGAAGTTCTCGGACATATAAGCCTTATTTTGAGTATCATTCGTTGTAAATGTTTCAGCAGATACATCCAAATAAGAAAGCAAAAACATTTTTGGTAAATATCCATTCTCATCAGCATACGCAGTGGGTCCGTCACCGGTAGACGAGGTCATGATATATTTATCATAAATACCGTAAGTAGTAAATCTCTTTACGGCAAACTCCCCCGAACGAGCCTTTACTTCATTATTTGAATCCATGATATAAGAACGGGTCGTACCTGCATTCCCTTGATTATAAGTCAGTGCATAAAGATATTGATTCTTGTAAAACACCCATTGAGTTGCGCCATCATTCACAAGACCATTATTCACTGTAGAAACAGTGCCTTTATCCAACGTTTCAGAAGTAAGCAGTACATTCGTTGTATTTCCAGACGCTGTGACCGAAGATGCAATAACATACTCACCTTTAGCCTCGGTACCCGAACCGTAATCCGGCTCATTATCCGTACATGCACTCAACACCATTCCTACTATGGCAATAGCAACAAATCCATTCAAAAAGAAAACTTTCTTCATTTTATTCTTCTATTTAATTTAAAATCCAATTAATTATAAACTTTTTCCAATTCTTTAATTACCGAAACAAACACGCAGTTTACCATAAAAAGCCCGACCGGCCTTCTGAAGACTAAAATTATCATATAACTTCTCATCTGTGAAGTTACGACATTCCAATGATACGTTATATCGTCCTTTTTGCAAACTATAAGAAAGGGATATATTGTGTGAGAATTGATCAGGTACCACATAGTCCCCCTTATTTGAGCCTATTCGGGAAGAATAATAAGTAAAGCTATGCAGATATTGATTATCATAAGACACTGTCAACATATTGCCTTTCCTTCCTAAATCCCGCCAATAAAAAGTAACATCCGAATCAGCAAACATATAAGGCAGGTTCGGCATCCGTTCTTTATAAGCCAAATTTTCCGCACTGCTGGAAATAGATGTTTTCATATTGTCGCGTACATCCATTTTGGTAAAATTACCTCCTATACTCACCCAATTGCCAAAACCGTAACGAGCAGAAACAGTATATCCTTTCGTCAATACTTTACCGTAATTAATATATTTCGCAGCATATTTACCACCACTCAAATCAGCAATATTACGCTGAATATAATCTTTCGTATTCCGATAAATCACTCCACCTTCCATATATACAGAATGCCTGCCAAATGTTCTGTTATAGCTCAAATTAAAATTCAAATTATCACTACTCTCAGGTTTTATACTGATATCTCCCATTTCCAAATCCTCATCTCCAAACATTTCTTCAATAGTAGGCAGACGATATGCTTTTTCGTATGACAATTTTGCCTGCAAACCGGATAGAATGAAATAAGTTCCCGCAGCTCCATACCCTATGAAATTCATGTTTCGGGTAGTACGGACATAATCATCCTGATTCGTAGTCGTAGCCATAGGACCTGCTACATACAAACTATAATATTTTCCAAACACTGAGAGGTTCCAATTATCAGACGGCATCAACCGATAGGATAATCCGGAGATATTCTTATGGGTTTCTTTAGCGATGGCATCCTCCGATTCCACCTTAGCCAATAAAGAAGTATTAGAACGGCGGAAAGTATTCAACACATGATTAAAGGTCAGCATGTGTATTTTCGCCAGACGGTAATTAACAGTTAATGTTCCATTCCAATTGTTATTATCCGCCCGTGAATATTGATTGGATTGTTCACCGGGTGAGTTCATTAATTTCCTATCACCCAACCAATTGTACTTATATGAAGCTGTATCTATATTTGCCGTTGCATTTTTATTATAATTGGCAGTCAATGCCACATTCAGACCTTTGATTAATAAGTCACGCTTATTATACTCCAATGACGGCATCAACGAATGTCCTTTACGATGTTTTTCCCCATAAACTATTTCCTGACGTACTCCGGTCTGTATCTCCTTATACATATGTGAATAAGTAAAGCCCAACATCAATCTGTCTGCCCATTTCTTATCCACAATGCCAATCTTACCTATAACCGCCTCATTATGATAGGTATCATTAAAGCGCTTGACACGTACCCTTTTATCTTTATCAATTCTTCCGGTTTCAAAGTCCTCTACCGGTGCATCCACATGATAATCATTATCCGAATAGTTTTGGAAAGCATTTATTTCATAAGTAAAGCCGTTTTTGAAAGTTTGTCCGAAATTCACATACGATTTATGCGTATTGAACGACCCGTATGAATAGGAGCCATCCAAAAACCAATTACGTCTCTTCTTATTGGTTACAATATTGATAACACCACCTATAGCATCCGTGCCAAATCCTACAGGAACCACCCCTTTATACACTTCAATCCTATCTGCAAAATTCACAGGAATATTATTTAAGCCAAAAGAACTCCCTACTCCCTCCTGAGGTACACCGTCAATAAATATCTTCACATGTTTGCCACTGAAACCATCCAACATCAATTGCATATCCGAACCTACCCCACCTGACTCACGGAGTTTCATTCCCGGAGCTTTAGCCAAAGCATCACTCAGATTTTTGGTAGAATTCTGGAACTCTTTTGTATCTACAGCTATCGCATTGAATGCGGAACGTTTCACACGGGAAACCCCGTTAGATACCACTACAACTTCATCCAACTCAGTCACTGACGGGGCAATCATTACATTCATCTTAATCCTTTCTCCATGAACTAAAGTTATGGGCTTTTCTATAGTCTCATATCCTATAGCCGAAACAACCAGTGTATATTTCCCTGCCGGTGCATGAAGATGATAAATACCTTCTTCATTCGTTGTACAGCCATAAGTTGTACCCTTCAAATATACGGTCGCAAAATCTACGACTTCCTGTTTTTCTTTGGATATCACTTTACCGGATACCATTATCTTAGGTTGTGCAAAGATAGATATCGCTCCGATTATTAAAAAAAGGGATCCTAAACTAATCCTTTGTAACTGTCTTCTTACCATGAATACCTATAATTCTAAATTCTTAATTTTTGGGAATGCAAAGTTCTATAAAAAGAAAGGGGGAAACAATCACCTGATATCGGTAATCTTTTCCCCCATTTTACAGAATATATATACTACGCAATAGCTCTTTATAGGTATTTATGCAATAAACACGCTATCGGGTCTAGTTCCGGAAATCAAACCATAGCTTCATTCTAAAGCCATCATCCCCTTTATTAATTTTAATATAAGAAGCCTCTCCTCCTGTCCCCTGAGAGTTGACAGCCGGAATTTCAAATAAGAACGAAAGGTCTCCAGCAGGATATTCCTTTACTGATATTCCACGGCTTTCACGGTCACGCTGCTCCTCCGGAGTGAAGACGCGAAAGAAAATACCGTCAGTTTCCGAATAAACTGTCATCGGTGTTGTCTTTGATTGGAGTGTTGCCCAATAGAGATCTGCATGATACCCTTTGAATTCCGGATAAATAAGCTGATGATAATATTCTCCCGTCACCGTATTGTTGTAATCCTTCTGCCAAATACCATAATTCGTTCCTTCGATACGGTTCTTCCATACCCGGTAAGGACCTTTGCCTAACCAACGCATCCCACTGATGTTCTTTTCAGGAAAAGAGAATGAAAAACCGAAATTAAGAACCGGACGGTCAAAGTATACACCGTCAAACTTGTTCTTTGCTCTGTAATTCAGCACTAATGCATCCATTCCAAGCAATCCGTCAGGTGCCATTCTCCAGACAATGGAGTCGGCCGCACCTTTATATTTTACGGTATAAATGGCAGTATCACCTTGCATCTTTAGGTTAGCAGAACAGAAAAGCATCTTCATCCCGACCGGGAGAGGACCATCAGACAATGGTATGATCTTGCTACCGTTCTTCACTTCTACCAAATTACCATTCGCTTTGTTGAATGTTGCTGTAACTCCATTCGCTATCAGTGTAACACTATTGTCGTCTGTCTGATATCTGGCAGTAGCAGTTGTTGTCGGTTGTAAATACCTGTATTCTATAAAGTACTTACGGTTATTCTTGATAGGAAACGTCCAATTACATATCATATCTCCCGCTACATTGTAGGCTTCCAATTCCAAGATGTCTCCATTGAAGAATTTCTCAGGCAAATCAAAGTGGGCTATCCCCCTCTCGCCAGGCTGAATCGCAGGTAACAGTACGCCGCCCTCCGCTAAGCAGATGGGGCTATCGGACACCTGTGGAATAGGTAAACGCATTACCTTCCACTTCATCCGGCATTCGCTTAAGTTGCTGAATAAGTAATCGTTAGTTACATAAAAATCTCCTTTGAAAGAAGAAGTTATTTTTAATGGATGTATTTGAATGGGTGACCATACCTCCCGAACAGTATAAAAACTGCCTTCTTTTTCGCGATTTGCCCCCACAATACCATCGGGAGCATTAGGACCGTAAGTGTCCATTTGTCCGGTATCTGTACGGCGGACAGCTTCATCCACATATGCCCAAAGGAAGCCACCGGCAAAAAGTGGATTTGCCTTAAACTTTGACCATAGTCCTTTGAGGCCTGCACCCTGTCCACGGTCATAGAGGCCATGCAGGAACTCCGTCATCATAAAAACCTTATGCCCGCGTTCCAACCGATACATGTTATCCGTACCATTAGGGTAATGACGTGTATCCAAGCCATTGAAATCCGCCCACGGATGAATGACGTGACGTTTCTGCGGATCATAGTCGGCAAAACGATTGTCAACAGCAGTATTCCATCCTCCTTCGTTACCATTTGCCCAAACAAAGATACACGGGTGATTCACATCACGAAATATCATCTCAGGCAGTAACTTTTCTGCTATTTCAGTGCTATAGCTATTCTGCCAACCACATAATTCATTGAGATAAAGAAGACCTATGGAATCACACGCCTCTAAAAAATGAGTATCTGGTGGATAATGTGAACGCACGGCATTCATATTCATCTGCTTAATGAGCAAAGCATCCTTCAGACTGAGTTCCCGGCTGATTGTCCTACCTGTTTCCGGATCAAAGCAATGACGGTTAATCCCCTTCACTAAAAGACGAGTACCGTTCAGATATACGCCATCTTCAGGACGGAATTCAATGGTACGGAATCCTATGCGCTCCGTAATCTCGTGCACAACATCTCCTGTTGTGGAAAGAAGACGCATCGTGAGCCGGTAAAGGTTGGGATGTTCAGGATCCCATGTCCTGATATTGTTCCAATGTGTGGTAAGTATCTGTTTCTCTTCCGTCGAAAGCCCGCATACCTGCCGCCCTATAGGAAGCTGTGAATCACAGGAAATGAGCGACAGTTCCAATTGTTGTCCTTTGGAAATATTTTTCAAATATACATCTGTGTGCAACGTACCGTCAGCACGGGCATCCACCGCTATATGTTCTATTTGCGTGCGAGGCTTTGCTGTCAGATATACAGGACGATAGATACCTCCGAAAAGCCACCAGTCAGCCCGGCGCTCCGCTGCATTAACTGATTTATCAGCCGACTGCTTCTTCACCGTCACTTCCATCAAATTCGTTTTCCCGAATTTCAGTCTGTCCGTGATATCATAAGAAAAACGATAGAATGATCCCTGATGAACAGGGCCAGCGATGACATCGTTGATTTTCACTTCAGCATCAGTCATAACACCTTCAAATACAATACTTATCTGTTTGCCTTTCCAAGTGTCCGGAACATCAAAACAATGACGATAGATGCCGTATTCATCGCAAAAATCATGTTCCCTGTAGGCATCATATTGCTTTTCTTTCTCGTGTTCCTTATAAATATAATAGCGCCCGTAGGTATAGCCTCCAAAACCTTGCTGTTCCCAGCAAGACGGAACATCTATCTTGCTCCACTTTTGAGAGTTCATACCTGAAGAGCACCAGAAATTCCACTTCACAGTATGATCCGGTCCTGTACCGGAAAGATACCTCACTTCTGTCTGTTGAGCTTTTGTCGTGCAAAAGCATAATAAAATAATGAACAGTCCAATAATTTTCTTCATACAATTCATGCTACATTAATAGGTTGGTTGAACTGGAAATACATAGAACATTCTGTCTGGTTTGAAATCAATCATCCATTGATCTATCAGGACATGATCATCCAAAGCAGTGATGGATAAAGTATGCTTTCCTTTCGTCAATTGATGACCAGTTTCACGAACAGCCTGTCCACGGAGTACATTCTGTTTCCATCCTTCCGAACGAAACGGCTCTTTAATAGAACATATCCGAGGCTTTTCACCATCTATACTAACACTGAAACGAATATCTCCTTTATCATTAGGTTGTGTCGGGATTACGGCAGTGCGCAGTATCGCCTCTCCATCCCATAAACAATCAAACTCAAAAGTAATTGACTTTCCCTTTGGTACGGAAACAGCATTCATACTATGTCCCAATGATTGAATCGTCACGACCCCTTTGGATGCGCTTGTATAATCGCAAGCATTAGAAACAATACAATGATCCTTAGCCACTTCCTCCAAAGGTAACGATTTTGGTCTTCTAAAAGAAGCATATTTCTCTATTTCCTTATCTGTCAGCCATATGGGAATTTCAGGCGGATAGAACACATATAAATCCCGCGGATTATGGCACATGGAGTATTTCCATTTGCCATCTGCCAGTTCATTGTTATAGTAATCTGTCAAATCGCGGATTTCCTGGTAAGCTTTAATGCTTTTGGCACAGGCAGCCATTAATTGACTTTCGCGGGTCCATAAAGTCGTGTCGCAGCTTCCCGGAGAAATGCAACGTGCTCTTTGTGCCTCCAGCATCTTTGTGCTCATGGCAGCAGCGCCAAATACAGGATACTTAATTTGGGCAAAGAAAGCATCTTTGCGTTCCTGAGGAATCATTGGTTCCACTTCCGATAAAATCTCTTTAATGGCTTCATAGGATTCCAGATAACGATCCAGTTCGCCGCCGAATTCGGTTAAGCTAAAGTCCGTATTTTTAACCGGAGACCAGCCTTTGGTATATTTTTTCTTGTCCAGCTCCACTTGGTTCCAACCCATAAATTCCGGTTTACGGATGCCGCACAGGCGATAAAACTCTAACATGGCAGGCAATAATTTTTCTCCTGCTTCTTTGCCAAATTCGCGGCAAAGCCAGCTCTTCTGATGCTCCACAAGAGTAGATGGAGATACGGAATTGATATTCCATGCCATATCCAGAAAGAGTTCCAAATCGTATGCCGCGGGTTTCAAATCGTGCACATTAACCACCCACAAACGGCGGGCATTGCAATCGTATGCCTGTTTCATTTCACTATAAATCAATCCCGGCTGGGTAGTGCATAACCACATATAGTCATGCGGACGCCCCCAATAACTGAGATGATAATACACTCCGGCACCTCCGTTACGCTTTTGCTGTTCCTTGTCACTTAAACGGGTCATATAGCCATAGTTGTCATCACACCATATCAAAGTGATGTCTTCCGGCAGTTGCAAGCCATTCTCCATTATTTGAAGCACTTCTTTATAGGGGACAAAAGCCTGGGGAATTTTCTCCACATCTTTATCTACATACTTCGATAATAACTTGCGCTGGTCGTCAATAACCTGTTGCAGTGCATCGGTCTTTTCCTGAAGGGTCTTGACCCCTTCCATTCCACTGTCGTGAATACCTCGCATACCCATGGTGTAGAAATTTTCATAAGGTCCAGCCTCTTTCAGCCGTTCTATCCAATAGGATTGTACCCCTTCACGGTTTGTTATGTAATTATAGTCACCCCGTTCATTGACTTTCCATTCACCTACATTATTGCGCATCATTGGCTCGCAATGCGAAGTACCGATGAGAATGCCGCAACTGTCAGCTGCTTCTTTAGCTCCCGGCACAAAGTAGAACGGAGTCGTAATTCCATGCATTCCCGGCCAAATAGCATTGGCACGAAGGCGCATCAGCAATTTGAAGATTTCTTTATAAGTACGTGCACCAATACGTCCTTTTATATCAGACGGTTCAAAGTTTTTCCAGCTCCAAGGCTGCAAGCTCCAGTCTTCATCATTTAAAAAGATTCCACGATACTCTACCGATGGACTCTGAAAAGTAGAATAATCAGCCGGAAGGGTCAATCGCTCTTTTCTCATCGGTGTCACATCTCCCCACCATACCCATGGAGACACTCCTGCCAAGCGGGAAAGTTCAAGTATGCCGTAAGCAGTTCCCCGACCGTCACTTCCTACAACCAACAACTGATTTTCTCTTATCTTTATAAAAAAAGCGTCTTTTCTGGCAACAATACTATCCACCGGGATTCCGTCTTTACGGAGATCTCTTAGGATAGACTTGTTTTTATCCAACTGAATAATATTAATAACCGCCGTTCCGAAAAGAGTTTTTTGAGGTAATACCCCCGTCACCTGTTGCATGTCACCCTTAAACATATCCAGTGCTACCGTCACTACTGGAGAAACAGATCCAGGCAAGGAATAAGTAATAGGACGTTTACCATTATACCAAACAAATTCTTTATTGGCAACAACCTCTCTTGTACTAGCTGCACAAATCACTACAATATGCACAAACAAAGCTACACTGGTTATAGCCATAATCAATAATCGACTTTCCCTTTTTAATTTCACATTCATCAGTTATTCTACTTTAATTGATTTTTTTAATAACGAGGATGCCATATATCATAACATCCCCGTCCTAAACACATCTCAATACTATCTAATCACCTTACTAATACCCTGGATTCTGATCTTCAGCACTCATCAACTCATTCGCATCAATCGCCGCCTGAGGAATAGGACGAAGTAATTTCTTTCCAATCATTTGTGCGGCCCGCCCTTTTATCTGAGGATTATATAAATCATTATACTCCACCAATTTCTGTGTACGTCTTAAATCAATCCATCGAGATCCCTGTCCAAATAACTCACAAGCACGTTCTTTTAAAATAACATCCACATTTATTTCAGTTACCGCATCAAGCCGTGCACGTCGGCGCACTTCATTCAAACGAAGCAAAGCATTTCCCTTATCACCAGCTTTTAAATAAGCCTCTGCTGCTACCAAATAAATCTCAGGAAGCGTAATAATATGTACATCACGATAATCTGTTTTATTAGAATAACTAGCAGTATTAGAATCATCAAATTTACGACAAGGAGCGCCCCCATAAGAATAGGTTACAAATTCCTCATAATCAATTTCTCCAGGCATATATTCTTGAGGATCCCGTGTATGATCAGACATCGGTAGTATCCATGTATTTTTACGATTTTCAGGATCAAGAGCTTTCCATGCATCGATATCTTCTTCTGTTTCATACCATGCCGGATAGTAACGTTTCAAAGGAATTCCTATAAAAGTTCCACCATTCTTATACCAATCCCAATACCAATAAGCGGATGCAGTAACAATATCAGGTAACTCCTTCATAAACGTTACCCCATAGCGTATATCGCCTTTTTCAAAACACTGCAAAGCATGTAAAGTCGCAATAAAAGCAGAAGTACTCCCCTTTCCATGATCTTCTTGCCCCCCCATATGATTACAATAAAAGGAACTCCACGGATGCCCACCACTGACTGTATTAGCAGCCGTAGCATAGTCATATTCCACATCCCAAATAAATTCTTCGTTATCATCTCCACTACAATCCGCTCTCCAAAGATCCTCGAAAGGAGTAACCAAAGCACGATTAGCTATCACGTCATCTGCTACTTGGGCTGCTTTGGCAAAGTAATCTTTTTTATCTAAATCCCAAGCTGCTGCTAAATAAGTTTTAGCTAATAACGCACGAGCCGATTCAATACTTATACGACCACCACCATCCAAAGCGGTAGACTTTTCCATAGCTCCGGCAGCTATTACATTCTCCAATTCCTCAATAATATAAGTGTAAACATCAACCACCGAAGATTTAGGATATCCGGTTTGAACATCAGCCACATAATCTTTCATCAAAGGTACCCCCCCGAAAGTATTTACCAATATATAGTAATAATTCGCCGCCAATACTCGTGCCTCATCCACACGCCTGCTACGCAAATTCTCATCAATAACTGCATCCGCCGCATAATGTTTTATAGCATAAGCCGCACGGATACCTTTATAACATGCCGTATAAAGCTCTTTCATCACACTGTTTTCAGGATTTAAAGTTTCATATTCATGCAACTCATCATTGATATAATTACGCCCATCAGCATACATATCCGTACCTGCATTAAAATAAGTAGTATAACTGGATACTGCATAAACATCTCGTAAAGTACTATAAGCATTTGATACCAAAGATTCAAAACCTGTCTTAGTCGAGAAATATTCTTTGTCCGTTACATTTGACTTATTATCTGTAGTCAGAAAATCTTCACAACTTGTAGTCAAAACAAAGCCAACCAATATGACTGCCGTATATATATATTTTTTCATACCATTTACCTTTCCTTTGAAATTAAAACTTAATATTCGCACCTATCTGATAAGTTACCGATGCAGGACCACCATCAGTTAATTTAGCATTTGCCCATTCAGGATCAAATCCATCATAATCCGTAAAACAAAATGGATTAAGCACATTGATATAAAGACGCAAATGCTGTAATCCTGCTTTAGTAATCCACTTCTTAGGGAAAGTATATCCCAAACAGATATTTTTTACCTTTACAAAAGAAGTCTTCTGATACTGAAAGCCTTCTCCCTTCGCGCTACCTTTATCAGAAAAATATCCACCTGCCGAAGTATCGGAATTATTCGGATAAGGATATTCACCGTAATGAGTTTCAGTGGCATATACAATATCACCGGTAGTATGGTCAATAACAGGCGCCCCTTTAGGAATATAAAAATCCATTGCCATATGTTGGTTACCACGATCAGACCATTTCATATATTTATCATGGAAATAACTACGAGCCCATTGTCCTTGTTTAGTATAAATCATTACTGAGAAATCGAAACCTTTATAATACATATTTGAACTTAAACTTCCCACCCATTTAGGATCTGTACAACCATATATTCGCTTATCTTCATCCGTAATCTTGCCATCATTATTCCAATCATTCACAGCTATCTGACCTTCATACCACTTATATTTCGAACCATACTTTGCATACAATTCTTGCAAAGTATAATGAATATCCCCATCTTTAGTGTGCATCGTTACCCCTTTATCAGTTATCACATCAGTATGAATATAGTCACGCAATACATTTAACGGCTCACCAATAAAGCGATTGGATGCAATTTCATCCACTTTCCCATTACTAAGTTCCAATATTTTATTCCAGTTACGAGAATAATTCACACTTAAATCCCATATAAAATCTTTACTCCGAATAATGCCAAACTGCATTCCTAATTCAATTCCGGTATTACGAACTGAACCGACATTAAAAGTAGCTTTTGTTTCACCTGTTTCAACAGGAACAATCCTATCCATAATCTGCCCATCAGACAAACGATGATAAAAATCGGCTGTCAGATTAATACGATTACTCAATACACTAAAATCCAATCCTAAATCAAACTCTTTTACCTTTTCCCAAATGAGTCCCGTATTAACAAGCCCATTAGGGTAATATCCTTGTATTTCCGATCCTCCCAATACCACATAACTAGGTCCTGAAGCTGTAGCTATTGTCACATAATCATCCACATTGTTGTTACCGGTAACTCCATAAGACAAACGCAATTTCAAATTATCCAACCAATGAGTACCTTTTAAAAAGCTTTCTTCTGACATACGCCATGCCAAAGCAACGGAAGGAAACCATCCCCAACGGTTACCTTCTGCAAAGCGTGAAGAACCATCAGCACGTGCTGTAGCTGTCGCCATATACTTACCTTTATATGAATAATTCAAACGAAGAGCTCCTGAGACCAAAGTAGATGCTGTATAGGAAGAAGCTATCTCCTTATCACCGGAAGCCTTATCCAAGGCATGAAAAGAAAGCATATCATCCGAAATACCAAAGCCTTTCAATCTATAAATTTCTTTATCAGAACGATATATGGAGAATAAACCCATCGCGCCAAACGTATGATCACCTATTGTTTTATTAAACCTTAAATCCGCAACTCCATTCCCGAAGTGCTACCTACATAAAGAGAAATGGACTTTTGATTCGTAAGATAACCAT